>CEVS01092738.1_pt1 | contig 15515 bp, 16 predicted proteins | sample 361571 | NCBI WGS metagenome assembly CEVS01 (sample SAMEA2623850, study PRJEB7988) | marine metagenome | isolation source: saline water (ENVO:00002010), including | reverse complement strand
GCATTTAATCACTACAATGATGATAAAAAGATTCTCAAAAGACTACTAAACTGTACTAATTTAGCAGGACCGGTGATCAGAAGTAACGGAAAGTATGTGATTCAACCGGTCAATCTACCCCCTGCTGATGCACATGATATTAGTCAAGCTCTAATTCACATAGCAGAGAATGGTTATCCTGAAGCAAAACAACAATCTGATAGAATCATTCAAGAAATCGGTGCAATAGAACGTGGAGAGGCTGCAAGTAACGCAAGATTACAAACGGCACTTGACTCACTAAAGCCCAAATACGACTACCACGAGTATGTTTAAATTGGTAACGAGGGATGGATTTGAACCATCGATCTCCGGGTTATGAGCCCGACGGGATATCCAGACTACCCCACCTCGTTATCTCAACGGCTGACCTCCCCCATTTTCAATGCACCGATTGTTTTGCCTCCCGACTATCTGTGAAAATCACATAAATTAGTACAAAATTAGGTAAAAATGGAATTTACTTATCAACAAGCGCCTTCTACATCAGCACATGCGACAACATTTCCTCAGTTCGATGATGTTCTTCGTGATTTTCTCTGCCAGTCTATCTGGGTGTATTGGAGATGATGATGACTCCGATGAGAAAAAAGAAATCGATTTGATTGTCTACTATGACACAACATTTGGAACTATTCAAGAAAATATTCAAAATGGGAATCAGGTGTCCTTTACTGGTGTCGAGTTAACCTTCAACTATGCATTTACGAAATCTGATACTGGGGAGATTACAACGTTCTATTTTGAATCTGGAGATGGAAGTACAAGAACTGAAGTTGACGCAAATGAAACTGGGGAAATAACCTATAATTATGTCACTCATGGATTATTCTCAGCAACTTTAGGTGCTCTAGATGATGCGGGTAATGATGAAATGATGACAATAACAATCAGAATTGATAAATCAATACAGTGGGGGCAAAGTCAGACAACTAATCCCAATACAATGAATATCGATACAACTCCTGATTGTGAATGTAATTCTCCAAGTCAAATTGAAATCAACTCAAATGTTACAAATCCTGAGAACCCCAGTATAGGAGGCGTAAATACAGGTGAACCAGTTACAGTTACATGGTATCTTAACGGTAGCGAAGTAAATAGACAGTCTAATCCAGAAAACCTTGGAGATGGACAAACTGCTCCTTGGAATCATAACGAAGTAGGGCCGATGCCAGAGGCATGGACTTTAGAGGTCGGACTAAACCATGACCAAGAACAAGTTAATATTGAACATAATGTTTTGATCAAATATAGTTCAGATCAAAGTTCTCCTAACCCAATGCCTACTACTCAAACCCCTGAAGAATAGGCTTCAGTTTTAGTTTGGGTAAATCTAAACTTGAAGTGAAAAATAGCACCTAGTATGTCGATTAACAATGTTTTTCCTGAATAAAAATGGCCTTTATTAACAAAAGGTCTGCTTGTTTTATTGATATACTCTAGCCCTACCAGCATAGTTTGAAGTGATGCAAGATGGCAGGAAAAACAAAGAAAAAAGTAAAGATTGAAGTTGAAAAGAATCAAGACCCTCAGGAGGAAGCGGTAGTAATGATGCCACAAGAAGAAGAGGGCCCGGAAGTCGGAATCGAGGATTTACCAGGTGTAGGGCCAGCGACTGCAGAAAAGTTGCGTGAAGCTGGTTTTGATGAACTTTTAGCGTTAGCAGTTATGTCTCCAGCAGACCTAGCAGATCAAGCAGAAATTGGAGAAGCAGTAGCTAGTAAAATTATTGCAGCATCCAAGAAAATGGCAAATATTGGTGGCTTCGTATCCGGTGGGGCACTACTGGAGAGAAGAAGAGAAGTTCAGAAGTTATCTTCTAAAGTTCAATCAATAGATGACTTACTAGGTGGAGGGTTTGAAACTCAAGCATTAGTCGAAGTTTACGGGGCTTTTGGAAGTGGAAAAACCCAGATTGGCCACCAACTAGCTGTCAATTGTACCTTGCCTGTCGAGTCCGGAGGACTAGATGGAGATGTATTCTACATCGATACTGAAGACACTTTTAGGCCAGAAAGAATTACTCAAATGGCTCGAGGGTTGGACTTAGATCCAGACCAAGTCTTGTCAAGAATTCACGTGGCTAGAGCATATAATTCAGCCCACCAAATGTTATTGGTTGATGAAATTAAGAGAATGAGTAAAGGCTTAGATGTGAAAATGATAATTGTAGATTCATTGACAAGTCATTTCCGTGCAGAATTTATTGGCCGAGGCATGTTAGCAAATAGGCAACAGAAGTTGAACAAGCATCTCAAAGAATTAAAGCAACTTGCTGATATAAACAATGCTTTAGTTCTTGTAACAAACCAGGTTCATTCCAAACCAGATGCAATGTGGGGAGATCCTACAAAACCTATCGGAGGGCACGTTTTAGCTCACGCCAGTACTTTCAGATTATACCTTCGTAAAGCAAAAGCTGGTCGAAGAATCGCACGATTGGTTGACTCTCCAAACCTTCCTGATGGTGAATGTGTATACAATGTCACCCAAGAAGGGCTTAGAGATTGATTGTGGAAAATAACGATTAGTTGGCAAACACGCCTCTAAGGGGTAAAATCAGTCGGTATATTCAAAGACACTTGATGTAGGATAACCTGTATGCGTCATCTAATCGAACGTGTTCTTGAACTAAGTGATGAGGAACAAGCTAAAATTTCTCCAAATGAATTACCTCCGGGTCAAGGAAGTGAAGAAGAGTTACGTGCTCTATTAGAATCATTACAACCTCGAATTAGAGTATATGGTGCCGGTGGTGCTGGATGTAATGCCATTAACAGACTTCATGAAGAAGGTCTTTTCGAGAATAGTTATGTTACTGGATACGCAATCAATACCGATGCTCAAGCATTACTAATGTCTCCTATCGAAGAGAAAGTCTTGATTGGCCGAACTGCGAGAGGCCGGGGGGCTGGTGGCGATCCAACTAAGGGTGAAGCTGCTGCTTTAGAATCTGAGATGGTGCTGCGAAGGATTACCAATGATACTCAATTGGCAATAATTACTGCAGGAATGGGCGGTGGTTCAGGAACTGGTGCCGCTGGACATATTGCACGACTAGCAAAGCAACAAGGCGCTATGACAATCGCTGTAGTAACTTACCCGTTCAAATCTGAAGGTTCATTAAGGAAACAGAATGCTGAATGGGGGTTAGAGAGGCTGCGAGAGCATTGTGATACAATTTTAGTCATTCCTAACGAAAGGCTATTAGAAATTGAAGGCGTCAAGGATTTACCGATTGCTAGCGCATTCCGTGTCGGTGATGAACTACTTGTGCGTTCAATAACTGGTGTGACTGAATTATTAACAACAGATGGAATGGTAAACCTTGACTTTGAAGATTTGAAAGCCGTAATAAAATCCGGAAGTGGGGTTGCTATGATTGGACTTGGCGCTTCGAAGAGTGCAAATCGCGCTGAAGAGGCTACCCTGGAAGCTTTACATTCTCCATTACTAGAATTGGATACAACCGATGCTAGGGGTGCTCTGATTAATGTCGTAGGTGGCTCTTCTTTGACATTGGGCGAGGCTGAGAAATGTGCTCAAATTATCCAAGAGCAAGTGTCCCCTCATGCTAAGATAATTTGGGGCGCTGCTGTTGATGAATCATTGGGCGATGAGATACGTGTCATGTTAGTTCTAACAGGAGTTAAAAGTGAACAAATACATGGCTCAAGTGAGAATCGTCAACTGCGCGCTCTTAGAAACAAAAGTATTGAATTTGTAAATTAAGGCTACTTTATCGCCCTGTATGCCAAAATTATGATTACCAAGCTCACAGATGCTAAAATCACTTTTTCATATAGTTCAAACTCATAGAGATTGTTTTGATTTTTCAACTCATCATTATTTTCTACTCCTGGTAGTTTGAAAATTAATGAGTTCCATTCATCGCCATAAGGATTGTCATTTCCATTTACTGCATTGCCAAAAATTTTGAATTCAACGTAACTTGTATTGTCCATTGGAGAAGTCCAAGTAAAATTCCATTCTCGGAATTTATTTCCTTCTTCACTATGTGTCCAACCGCCACCTAATAATTGACCCCTTGATGTATTTTCGAGAGTTATTTCTCCATGTGAAACAAGCATTCTGAACCCTCCAAATGCTGAACTATTTGTTTGATTTTCAATGGCCCCATTGACCTTTAATGTGAGATTATAGGATGTGTTAGACTCATACTTTGTCGGCAGACCTTCAACAATTAACTCAGTGGTCTCACGAATTACCCCATGGCATACGCAACCATCATTTGCTACTTCTCCAACTCCATTAGGATAACTCTGACTAGCTGGGATTACCAAAACTATTGTTAAAATTATCACCAAATGCAAAAAGCGCTGTGGTGGAAATCGCATCCTACTCATCATTCGCACTATAGGGTTCTCTTTGAGGGTTGCCCACACATAAGTTATTCAAAATGTCATGATGCATTCAGCGTAAGATTAGAACATGCATTAAAGTATAATGAAGCGCGACTATATCTCTAAGGTTGGGAAAATATGGACTTATTTAGTGCTCCAGAAGTAATCGAAAATGATGATGAAGATATAGATATGTTTGCAGAATTAGGCGTTGTCAACCATCAACCAAATCACAGTGTTGCGAGCCAATCTTCTCAAGTTGATACAACTCATGCCGATCTTTTAGCAGCGTTTATGGAAGACGATGAAGAGATTGTAGAATCAGATAATCAAGATGATTTTGTATTCATTTCTGAGGACGCCCGAGATGTCAAAGAAGAAATCATACAAACTAAACCTTCAATTTCAGAGGAAACAATCGCTGAATTACTAGAAGTTCTAGTTAAGAAAGAGTTGAAAGAAAGAGAAAATCGAGGCGAAGAATGGCTATCTGACCTACCTGCAGATGCTCGTGCTGACATTCATTCAGCCAAGGTCATCAAGGACCAAGACGCATACCAACTCTCTCTAATCATCGACATGGGTGGTTCGGGGGCAGTAAGGCCCTTTGCAACAGTTAAGTCTACTCAAGACGGCGTGAAGTCAAATAATGCTCCTTCAACAATTCCAGCGATATGGATACCATTGTATAACGTACTCAGAGATCTGCTAGTACAAGCTATGAATGCATTAAACTCAACTAGAGTTGGTGTGAATCTCAACGCTTGATGTTATTTCAGCCGTGTGCTTTAGCATGTTAGAAACTGTACAGTATTTTTCATGACTCTTTTCTACGATTCTTTCTACTAACTTTATTGGAACGTTTCCCCTAATGTGGTATTTCATATGAATAGAGGTAAAGACCCTAGGTGCAGAATCTGCTCTTTCACTTTCCATCTCAATCCAAACTTTGTCAAAATCTCTCTGTTTCAACCCCTCCACAACATCTGCTAAAGCACAAGCTCCCATCATTTGTAGCGTTAGTTGAACTGGAGATGGCCCATTTTCCCAATCAATAGTTATTTTTTGGCCATTCGCATTACTGCACTCTACTAAGTAATCACCAAGCCAATCGACACGTCCGTACATATACATCGCACGGGCGGTTGATTCTTGAAGTAAATGCCTGTCGGCTAAACCGATTGCAATGTCTGAAAACAGTATCAATATGGAAAATGGAGTATTAAAAATCCCAAATAACCCAATAATTCACTATATAGAAGGTGATGGAATTGGAGTAGATATTACTCCTGTAATGATCAAGGTTGTAGATTCTGCAGTTGAAAAAGCATATCAAGGTCAAAAGAAGATTCAATGGAGCGAGGTTCTTGCTGGCGAGAAAGCATTCAATGCTACCGGAGAGTGGTTACCTGAAGATACTCTAGAAGCTATGAGAACCGGATTGGTTTCTATCAAAGGCCCGCTAACTACTCCAGTTGGCGGGGGTATTCGTTCCCTAAATGTCGCACTTCGTCAGAAGTTAGACCTGTATGCTTGTGTCAGACCAGTCCGATGGTATGACGGAACTCCTTCCCCTGTAAAATCGCCAGGAGATGTTGATATGATTATCTTTAGAGAAAATAGCGAGGATGTTTACGCTGGAATTGAATGGGAGGCAGGATCTAAGGAAGTTGCCAAAGTTATTCAATTTCTTCAAGAGGAAATGGGCGTAGAAAAAATCCGATTCCCAAATACCTCTGGAATTGGAATTAAGCCAATTTCGCAAGAAGGAACTGCGAGAATAGTTAGGGCTGCTCTTCAATATGCTATCGATAATGACAAGCCATCAGTAACGATTGTCCACAAAGGTAACATCATGAAATTCACAGAAGGTGGATTTAGAGACTGGGGGTACCAATTAGCAAAAGATGAATTCGGAGCTGTCGAACTCGATGGAGGTCCTTGGTGTACTATGAAAAATCCAAATACCGGTAATGAAATTATAATTAAAGACGTTATAGCGGATGCAATGCTTCAACAAATAATCACAAGACCTGCAGAATATTCTGTTCTAACAACTATGAATCTTAATGGCGATTATATCTCTGATGCTTTAGCTGCGCAAGTTGGCGGAATTGGTATCGCACCTGGTGCAAATATCAATTATGACACTGGAATTGCAATTTTTGAAGCAACCCACGGCACCGCGCCTAAGTATGCTGGGCAAGATAAAGTAAATCCAGGAAGTTTAATTCTTAGTGCCGAAATGATGTTGCGTCATATGGGCTGGAATGATGCTGCTGATTTAATTGTCAAGGGCATGGAAGGGGCAATTTCTGCCAAGACTGTAACCTATGACTTTGAAAGATTGATGGGCGATGCAACATTGATGTCATGCAGTGAATTTGGAAACGCTATGATCTCACATATGTGAGACTAGTCGTCCGATTTAACTCATTGAAGAAATCGAAATCTACCGAATTGAGGAATTTTATATTTCCAACCAAGCATTTAGCATTCTACTATTCTTTACTACGCCAAAGCCAAAGCGCTCTTCAAATGCCCTTGCAGTTAATGTAAAATCACCATCCCTAGTTGCAACTAAAACGGTACCGAGTCCTTCTAAACATTGTTTGGCTAAATGAATACAAATCATCATGATTACTCGATCAGGCGCTTCAGGATAGATCTCTTTACCACCTATCTTAGTTCTTTTTTGCTTACCGCCATGAGCCTTCTTCATAGCAGTTAACTCATCATAAATGTCACGATAGTCCTGTAAGAATTGTTTTATTTGTTCCTTGTTTTCTGAACTGTTCGAGTCTTCTTCCAATCGTATATCAAGTGGTTTCCATTGATTGAAATCACTAATTACTTCATCAACTAATTTCGATAGGTTTTCTTGTTTCACAACTTTATCAAGAATCTCGGGTCTAACAAGAGAATTCTTGAATTTATCACGTAATTTTGAAACACCTTTTCCTATCTCTTGTAACTCATGTCTAACTATTTGAGGTAGCCACATACTTATCTTACCATCTCTCGCTCTACTGACTAGAACCTTGTGGAATGAATTTTGTTCCGATAAATCGAGACTTGTTTCGCTAGCTAACTCAAGTTGTTGTGATATTTTCTCCACCAATGCATCGACAAGAAGATTGGTGTCCACAATCACCAAAGGTGGCAGTGATAGATGTTTGAGATATCTCCTTGAAGAATTAGTAATTTGATATTTATATTTTGCAAATAAACTGGTTTCGGAATCTGCCAAAGTCTTAGAGTCTCGAAGTGAAAATTTACCTGAATTTTGAGCTCGTTCAAAGAACATCAATCCTTCAACGGGGTTGCTCTCGGCTGCTTCCTTGGCTAAATCATAAACTTCTATCGGTAATGGAGAACTTTGTTGCATAATTGTCATGAATTGCATGTCATATGATCTACGATTTCTCCTTCTACTCTTGTGAACAGTATTTATTGCAGCAGTAACTCTGCCAGAAAAAGGTTCATGTGGAAGGGTTCTTCTGTGTTCAAATGGATAACTTCGCAGAAGGTCTAATTCATCTTCAGCAAAATATACTCGCTCCTTTTCAATCATCTCTCCTTCTTCATTTTCCTCTTGAACCAATCTCGTTCTTCTAACGAAATTTTTGAGCATCTGGGTTGCCTTATCTGTACTTTGTTGATTAGCGGTATAGGATACATTGAGGTAAAGTTGGAATCTTTGAGTAATTGCAGTCTTCAATGCAGGTTGTTGTTCTAGAAGATTTACCGCTTCACTCCACTGGCCTGCATGAGCCAAATGAATCAATGCTTTACGGTATAAAATTAAAGAGTGTTCAAAATCAAACTCATCATGTTCTGCTGCTCTTCTATAATCTCTTGCAGCATTTATTTCATCACTCTTATCGGCCGAAACTGCTGCTCTTGAAACTGTGTGCCAAGGTGACAGAGGGTCGTTGTCTTGATACCAAGAAACTAAAGATTCTAGGCCAATGTCATGTTCGAATATAAGTTGGCTTAGTGAACTAATTATCCTTGAAGGAATATTATCTCCTTCGACTAGTTTACTCAAGATTTCGACGTTGTCTTTATTTCTAACTCCATGTTGCAAGGTGAGGCGAACATAATTTAGTCTCAAAGTAGAAATTAATACAGAGAATAATCTAGTTTCCAATTCATCTAAATCGCATTGAGCAACACTAGTGATAAGATGGTCGAGATTTGTCAAAGAAATGGTTCCGCTTCCACCCTCTTTCAAAGAATGCCTAGCACTCTTTAGTGCTTGATAACCGCGCTTATCTAAAATCGTGAAACTCTCTTCGTCAACACTGCTACCCTCCATCATCAAAAGCAATGAGTGGCTAGTCGAAGACAAATATTCAGGAGGTTGAGTTGCATGAATTGCAGATAATGCTTCTGACCTAGCACTCTTTGTAGTGGCTAATAAGTCTGAATCTCCCTTCGCTGCAATCAAATGATATACCAATAATGCCTCATAAGGATGTGCTAATACCAAAACTGGATTTGTTGAAAATAATTTTGCTAATCGCTCAAGTTCAAGTGTTTGCGAGTAAATATCGACTGCATTCTCAACGACGTCTTCCCATGCCTCGCTATCTTGGTCTTGTAACATATTTAGTGAAGTCTTAAGAATAGGTTTTGGCATACCTTGAGCCTTGATTATTTCAATTAGACTCGCTTCATCCAAACTAGAGATTTGCCCCTCAAGCCATTGATAAATTTCATTAGAGTCGATACTGGTGATAACTGGCATTAACTCAGTTAAATTCGCATTTTGGTCAAGAGTTTGTTGTAAAAGTAGTTGTTTTGCTTCTTCAGTTGCCCCTTCATTATTTAATGCAGAAAGGTAAATCCAAGTCAACTGTTCTATTTTCGAATTATTTTCAGAATTATCTTTAAGCAACTCAATTCCTTTAGATAATTCCTCTGAAGATAATTTTATTGCTTGTTCGAGCGGCGTTAATTGCCAAGCTAAATATCTCCTTAAATTCGATAACCCATCTTCGGCTTTTACAGAAATAGTTCTATTCCAATCTTTGACTTCGCCGTTTATGAGGTTTGATAAATCGGTAAATTCAGATGCCAAGTCTGAGTCAATTTTACTTAATTCTTTTACCGACTTAGTAATGTCTTTTTGAGACGCTAAAGCGATTAAAACTGATATTATAGATGCTTTTCCTTTGAGTTCTAAAAGTTGACTTGAAGGGGCTAATGTTCTTCTAGATTTAATTTGTGAGATTACTTTTTGCAAAGCAACCTGTGTTTCTGCATCTTCACAAAGTGAACTAAAGTTATCTAGTGATTCAAGAATTTTTCCTGAATCATTGATGTCTATTCTTGCTTTAGAGAGATCTGCTTTCTTGCTTGACTTCTTCTGCTTTTTCTTAGAAATTGGATAACTTTCGAATTGCCCAAGTAGCGGCGTGTGTTTAGCCAATTTTATCCAAGTTTCACTGACGCCATTTTCTAGACAAAAGTCACGGAGTTTATTTTCTTCAGAACCGTATTCCTCTTTCCAATCTCCTCTTTTCAATTGTTTATTGATGAGTATTACTGCCAAACGGAAAACTTCGCTATGTTCGGCATCCAACATTATGTCTTCAAGAGAAGGTAGCCAGTCTAGAGGACTTTGTGCCCCTCCACCACGCGTTCTTCTCCTACTGCCTCTGTGTTGTCGAGACATGGAGGGTTTGTCATCATCGTCGCCTGGGGGTTCTATCTCTTCCATTGCTATGTAAACTAAACTTCGCCAAGGCTTCTCTAGCATAGTCCAATCAGCTGTTTTAGCAACAACTCTGCGGCGCTGAGGCTTTGGAACATTCGCTTTGAAAGCGACCTCCAAACATTTTGCCATATGCTCTAGTTGCAGTGATATCACTCCGGTAAATTGAACGCGTGGACTCTCGGACTTCAACCCACCGGCAAAACGACTGAAAATTAATGCTGAAAAGTTAAATTTTGAACTGCCAATATAATCTATGACTACCCTCTGGCACTGAGTAGTGGTAAATTGGACATAGTGAGAAATCTAGCATTACTCGCTCATCCTTTACTCGCCTGTGGCTTAATTTTTTGGATTTGGATACAATACTCTTGGCGGAAAAAGAGTACTTTGCTAAGCGGTGAAGAAAGAAAGAATGCCTTGGAACAACATGAAAAAATGGGTAATCGATTGGTTTGGGCCACATTAATTGTAATTTTAGTGGCTTTTATTGGAAAGGCAATCGCTGGATGGCGTACGAATGGAGATGTTTTCTCTGAAATTTGGCCAACCAATCTTCATGGTTTTATGGGCCCGCTTGGATTTATTCTTTTAGTTGTCTTAGCAAGGCTCGGTAAGCAAGCAAGAGCGGCAAGAATCGCTGGTGAAAAATTCACGCACCTGAAATTAAAGCATGGCAGGGCTGCTGATTTCATAATCATAATTGCAGTTATACACGCTTTCTTGGGCTTCTTATACTTATTTTCAGTCCTTGGTTAATGCTAACTCTGACTCACGATTAGTCCACATGTTTAACCAATGTTCCAAATTTGATTCCAAGCCTGGCTGTTGAACTCTACATCCACAGGCGTTGACATGCCCGCCTCCTGAAGGGTCCAAAGCGGTGGCCATTCGCGACAAATCATACCTATCTTGTCCATTTTCTAGAAATGAGTTGGCATAAAAACTTGCAGATAATGGCGGCCTTCTAGGGTCATCTAAAGTACCATCTTCATACCCGTGTATTATACAACAAGCGTCTGCTTTATCTCCCGCCCAAGCGGTGACAAGGTATCCATTAGAATGGAATCCAGAATTATCTAACCTACATAATGCCAGTCTGTCAATTATTTTTGTATTATTCGAGATATACTCTTCGATTAGTTTTCTTTCGTTGGCGACTTTACTAACCTGTTTTGATACTTTTTTATCCGATAATATTTGTGATATCGACTTCTTAGAAGCAAAAAGTCCCAATAAATGCTGCATATATTCCTCTTCTCTCAAAGATAACGTTCGTGATAGTTGTAATACAGGACTATCTGCAAGAAATTCTTGGAGAGATATTTTTCCTGAATCCAATGCATCTACAATTGGCATTATTTCTTCAAGATGAGAGAGGTCAATTGACTTTGCAAGAAGGTCGTAGGCGACTCTAGCTGCCGAGGGTGATGCCTCCCAATTACAAACGCCGCCAGACTGGATGAAGTCGTCCTCTTCCTCACCAGTTGGACGATTTGTTTGATGGTGATCTAAATACCATCCACAATTTGGATGAAATGGTAAATCTACCATTGCAGTAGATTTCGTTATCAAATTATCAATTTTGCCAGATCGGACTAAAGCGGCATGAGAAAAAATAACTTCGGCTTCTGGATTATATGTTTTCAGAACTGCTGCTGCGCATAGACCATCTAGGTCTGAATCAGCAATAATTCGGTCAAATGAAGGGATGTTGATTCCGTCCATGATATCCAGTCCTGATGGATTTAGGCCAAGTAGTTTCTCGACAAAAATAGGGAAAACACACATGACCAACGACAGGTTGGAGTTGTACATGGAGACCTCCTGTGGAGTAGTCCTAGTCAATCTAGGAACAGTATTATTATTGCAATATCCACAAGGACACTGGGATTTACCAAAAGGACATATTGAAGATACTGACTTAGATAACTTTGAAACTGCTAAACGAGAATTAAGTGAAGAAACCGGTATAATGGACTTCGAATTTGTTGATGGTTTCGAATTTCGTACACAGTATGAATTCAAGCATAAGGGCAAATTACGTAGTAAGCAAGTATTTTGGTACTTGGCAACTACAGAAAAAATTTCTATTTCTTTATCGAAGGAGCATAGGGATTATATGTGGCTAGATTGGCCACAAGCGATTGAATTAGTGACTCACGATGAAACAAAGGGAGTAATCACAACTGCTCATGATTTTATGAAAGAGATTGGGCTAGATTAGTCGATCATCGAAAATTCATCATCGTTAGAGTTGAATTTTTTTATTATATCTACAACGCCTTCTACTTGCTCTCTTTTTGCTAGTGGTTTCCAAATAGTTTCATCATTACCCAAACTAAAACTAACCCATCTCCCAAGTACAAAAAGCCAATCGGAAAGTCTGTTCACATAAATTAATGCCAACTTGCGTACAGAATCTTCACCTTCGCTTTCAATCAATCTAACCATCGACCGCTCCAGTCTTCTAGTCACAGTCCTAGAAAAGTGAATCATAGCCTCTGGACCTTGCCCCGAAGGCAAAATGAAATTTCGTAAAGGCTCTAGATGCTCTTGCCATGCATCCATCTCACTTAGTAATAAATCAGATTGTAATTCATTTATCAATTCCATATATTCGGGCAACTCACTAGGTAGACAAGCTAGTTCTGCACCTAAATCAAATAATTCATTTTGTATGCGAGACAATGCTGAATTCACCACACTCTTAACTCTCTTAGTACTGCTACTTTGCCCCCCATCATCATGACTCTGAAGCCTATTGCATTCCATTATGATTAAACCTAAAGTAGCATTTAATTCGTCACATGTTCCGACTACTTCGAATCTCAAATGCGATTTTTTGTGTCGTGAACCGTCTACAAATGCAGATGTACCATCGTCCCCAGTTCCAGTGTAAACACGAGTTATTCGAACCAAAATAGTCACTCCGAGTAAATAGTCCCAAGTTATGCTTCTATGAGTGGTTTACGGGTCAGATATGTTGCATTAGTATGGTGATACCATTCTATATCCTCTTCACCAAAACACCAAGAATAGAGGGCAATCTCTCCATCGACAACGCCATACCATTCTAGCCTACCTGGCTCTAATGATGCAACTCTAGCTCCCGTCAATGATAATTTTGAAGAAATTATTTGCCAATTTCTAATTGTAGTAGCAAGTGTGTCGGCGACTTCTACAACATGTTCATCTTCCGGCTCCAGATCTTCCAATAAGATCTCAATTTCCTCTGTTAAATCGTGAGCATAATCATTCATTACTTGCAGTTCAATCAATAACTGCTTTGCTTCAGACAAACTTTCTCTAGCCTGTTCAATAGTTACTAAATGAGCGTTATGGGGCAATGATTGCGCCATTTCTTCGCTATCCTCTAGCATACTAATTTCCATAGGTCGTCCAGAAAATAGTGGTGTATTACTTTCATCTGCCACAATCCTCTTTCAACGAGACAGGTCTTGAACTCATCGCCTGTTAGAGAGAGAATAATGCATTTTGATTATTTTTTTGAAAACTCCGTTCATGCAGTGACGACTGGTCTTGAATCGAACTTTTTCAATACCTTCTTGCCTATGAAGCCGCCAAGGAAAAGCCACATTGCAATCTCGATAAATATAGCAATATAGTACACAGGCCCTAAGGATTTGAGCATCGAAATACCATCATATGGAAGTCCATATGCGATTATGTAAGCTAATTGAGAAAGTAAATTTGAACAAAACCATACTATGAATACAAACCATCCAAAATTAGTCCATTTTTTACTTCTAATGCTGTCATTTTCCCCGTCCATAATACTAATTGGTTTTTTATCTTATTAATTGCTTTGTTTTTTTGTGTAGAAAAATTCTCTAAATTAACATAATATGTAAAATAAATTCCGCATTATGTTATAAAAAGTCAAAATCATAGAGTTAGTTTGTGTTTATCGAGGATAAACTTGTTTCGATCGCTTCAATCCATTCTTTAGCAACTGCCTCTTCTCCGCCAGAATCAATAAGTGCTTCATACCACTTTTCTACCTCCTCATCATTACCAAGAAATTGATTTATCCTATGCAAGGCTACGTATGCCATTGGATTGAGATGTTCCTCATCTACGTCCCATGCTTTCTCAAAGCAAGCTAAAGCTCCGTGTGGCCCTGATATCTGCCCCCGATTTAATGCTACAATCCCAGCTTGGCTCCATGCAAGAGGTAATCTTCCTATTAGCAATCCTCGAAAAACCAGCCATACTTGACCGCCGGATAATACTACTAAAGCAAGGAATCCAGACCACTGTTCCATCGTATTTAGAGTGGACCAAGTTTGAATCATTAGTCCACCAACTCCAACAGAGAAAAGGAAACCTGACATTGGAGCAACCAAAACTTCACGCCTGGTTCTTAACATGTGATGAACTCCAAACAACAATCCAAACGCCCCAATTAGTGACAGGAATGTCAAATGCCCATTTACGGTTGCTGGCCTCGGGGCTGTTTGTCCAAGAAGAAATAGGCAAGCCATCATCAAAATTAGTATTCCTAACTTTCTAGAAGGTGCTGGAAATGGTTGACTCTTAGAGCCAAAGTACAATATTAAACCGATGACAAATTCGAAAAGAATTAGTATCCAACGAGTTGACGACTCTTCGAAAAACATCTTGCTCCCACATTGTGCGACTTATCAAGCATTTTTGATTATTTGCTCATACTCTATGATACATTGTGCCCTTAATTATCTCTGATGCTCGGTATAATTGTTCAAGAATCAAAACTCCGGCCAATTCATGGGGGAATGTCATTTTGGAAAGTCTGATGGAATTCTTACCAGTTAGATGATTCTTATTTGGCCATCCATCAACAGGACCGACTGCGAGGTGAATATCTTCAGAATTAAGCCCCCAGTTAGAGACCATCTTAGAAAGTTCCATAGAAGAATATTCTTGCCCGCCCTCATCTAACAATAATATCTGTTTATTATCCATTAATTTATTTTGATAATCTATTGATGAAACCTTATCTGAATGGATTTCGACTTTGATATTGCGCCCTTTCAATCGCTCTGTATACATCTCAATTAAAGCAGAATATGATGCCTGTTTTGGTTTACCGTGTAAATGAACAATTATTCGCCCCATGATATCGCTAAAGCGTTTAGGTTTTCAAGACACTAGACGCGTTTGATTAGCCAAGTTCAAGAAGTATGATATCTAGGGAGATTTATGAGTTGGTGGAGATTTTGGAAGAAGTCTGAGAAAAAGACCTTCAATGATCCGTTGCTAAAAGATGGAAGAATGTGGTTGTCAGACCTACGAAATCTTTGTGAAATGAATTTTGATAACCCTGAAGAAGCGCGAAGACAAATTCGACAAATGCAAATAGAATGGAATGATTGCTTTAATTC
>CEVS01016245.1_pt1 | contig 15558 bp, 11 predicted proteins | sample 361571 | NCBI WGS metagenome assembly CEVS01 (sample SAMEA2623850, study PRJEB7988) | marine metagenome | isolation source: saline water (ENVO:00002010), including | reverse complement strand
CCTGATGATCATTAGCGCTAAATGCCTATCAAGCCCTTGATGAACAATAGCAACTGCAAGCATAAGAGAGCCCATTATAAAAAATACCGCATCACTCATAAATGTTGAGGCAACACCATTTGGAGAGTCAATTCCAAGTACAACTTCCATAATAAGTATTAATAATGCAACCGCAGGAATAGGAATTGATTCAGATATGATCAATATTAGAGCGGTTACAACAATTATGAGTGTTCGATGACCTTCAGGGGTAAGGCCTTCTGGGGTTGGCAGATAAAAAATTGTAATGCTAATAAAAAAAGTGGTTATTAACCACTTTTTTCTAGAAACCCAAAATAATAAGTTATTAAGTAATTGATTAGATGGCCCAAACATTAAAACGGTATTGATTTAATTTGAAAATAATTAGTCATCTAATTTTTCGATTCTTCGTACGTGTCGACCTCCTTCAAATGGCTCATTGAGCCAAATTTCAATTACTCGATAAATCTCTGTTTTATTCATAAATCGCGCTCCAAGAGATAGAATATTTGCATTATTATGCTGTCTGGATAGTTTAATAATGTCATCTGGTCCGTTGTAAAAAACTGCAGCCCTTACTCCTTTGATCCTGTTCGCTGCCATTGCTTCTCCTTGACCAGATCCTCCAAGAATAATTCCCCTGCTTTCGGTATCTCTTGCAACAGCTTGTGCGCACGGAAAAATAAAATCAGGATAATCGTCAAGAGCATCATATTCGTGGGCTCCATGATCTTGAACATCGAAGCTGTTTTCAATTAAATATTTTTTTATTGAATTTTTTAAATCCAATCCCGCATGATCTGTTGCAAGGTGAATTATCACAATAAACGATCCAAATGCTGTCTTATTTTAGATTCAATTTTATGAGGAGTGAAGCCAAACTCTTCTGCAAGGTGTTTACCCGGCGCAGAAGCTCCAAAATGATCAATGCCAATAGATAATCCATTGCTACCAATATATTTATCCCAACCCAATGTTATCCCAGCTTCAAATGAAATCTTCATAGCTCCCCTAACAGGAATCACCGACTCTTTATAGCTTTGAGGTTGATCTTCGAAGATTTCCCAACACGGCATACTTACAACGCGAACGCGCTTATCGGTCATATTGCTAGCTACATCCATCGCCAAACTAACCTCTGAGCCAGTAGCAAGAAAAACCAGCTCAGGACTATTTTCTTCTACTACTATATAAGCTCCTCTGCCTACGCCTTCAATAATCTCGTCAATGGGCTGATTTAATACTGGTACACCTTGCCTAGTTAGTAAGAGTGCACTTGGGGAAGTCTTGTTGTTCATTGCCAATTTAAAAGACGCAACTGTTTCTTTGGCATCCGCTGGACGAAAAACATTGAAACCGGGAATCGCTCGCAATGACATTGCCTGCTCTACTGGTTGATGGGTAGGGCCATCCTCTCCTACCCAGAACGAATCATGGGTAAATTCGTGAATAACTCCACATTTTTGAATAGATGCTAATCGTAATGCTGGACGTTCATAATCGGCAAACACTAAAAAGGTTCCTCCGAAAGGAATTAATCCACCATGAAGCGCAATCCCATTCATAGCAGCCGCCATCGGAAACTCTCTTACTCCAAATGCTAAATTACGTCCTAATTTATTCTCTTTCGAAAAATCACCGTATTTATGTGCAAAATTGGTAGTGTAGTTTGATGGTTCAAGGTCAGCGGATCCACCAACTATATTAGGAACTTGCTCAGCAAATTTATCAAGAGTTGCACCAAATGCTTTTCGTGTAGCTATAACAGAACCTTCCTCAAATACCGGATATTCAAGATTTGAGTTAGTATTTTTGAACAATGCCTTCCAAAAACGATCAAAGCTTTGGTCTGATTTTGCATTTTTGACAGCAGATTCCCATTCGTTTGACATTTCACCTAATTTTGGAAATCGTATTTGAAAATGCTTTTTTACTTCATCAGGCAAATAAAACTCTTCGTCTGGAAGACCAAGCTTTTCTTTTGTGGCTCTAATCTCATCGTGATCTAAAGGAGCACCATGCGTTTCATGATCTCCTTCGACATTTGCAGCGCCTTTAGCCATCACTGTATTACCAATAATTAAACTTGGCCTATCAACTACCTGGGCTTTTTCTATTGCCTCACGAATTTTACTGTGATCGTGACCATCAATTTCCTGAACATGCCATCCAAAACCTTCAAAAACCTGTGCATAATCAGTTGAATCTGATCTATCTACTTTTCCTGAGATTTGGGCATTATTGGAATCATAATATACAATTAATCTCGATAGACCCCAGTGACCAGCCATTGATCCAGAGCCCAAAACTACAGGTTCTTGAAAATCGCCATCACCTGCGACTACGTAAGTAAAATGATCAAAAATATCTTCAAACTCTTGATGATACTCTTTTATGTTTGCTCGCAACATAGATTCCGCTGTAGCCATGCCTACAGCCATAGCAAAGCCCTGTCCAAGAGGACCAGTTGTGGCTTCAATACCGGGAATTTCAACTTCAGGGTGTCCAGGAGTATTACTATGAAGTTGACGAAAATTGCTAATATCCTCCTTATTCAGCCAGCCAATTTGATATAAAATAGCATAAATCAACGCCGATTCGTGCCCTGCGGAAAGAACGAATCTATCTCGATTGAACCAATCTGGGTTATTTGGGCTGTAATTGAGGTATTCAGTAAAAAGGATTTGAGTAAAATCTGCAGATGACATAGGACCGCCGCTATGTCCGGAGTTAGCTTTGCGAACCATATCCATTATCAAGCCTTTTGTGACGGCTAAAGAAAATTGATTTTTTTCTTCATCCTCCCAATCTTGAAATGTATCAATATCTTTAAAGGTTCTCAATTTTTATACTAAATATTATAAAATTCTTTTATTGTTTGAGCGGGATCATCTGTGCCAAAAATAGCAGAACCAGCCACTAGAACATCCGCTCCAGCATCAACAACCTCTTTCGCGTTATGTAATTTTATGCCACCATCAACTTCAATCAAAACGCGATCCTGCAAGCACTGCTCAGTAAGTTTTTGCTTAATCTCGATTATTCTTTCTGTTGAACCATCAATGTATCCTTGTCCGCCAAAACCTGGTTCAACGCTCATAACAAGAATTAAATCAATTTTATCAAAAAAGGGCTCAATATCAGAAACAGGGGTTGAAGGTTTTAAGGAGATGCCAACTTGTGTTCCTGAAGATCTAATGAGATCAATTATGCCTAAAGGGTCTGCTGCTGCTTCTATATGAAAAGTGATCATGTCGGCACCAGCTTTTGCAAAAGGCTCAACAAGTTTTTCAGGATCAATAACCATCATGTGAACGTCTAAAAATTTTTGGGTTTTACTTCGTAACGATTTAACTACAGGCGGACCAATTGTTAGGTTTGGTACAAATTGATTATCCATTACATCAACGTGGATCCAAGGGGCACCACCATTTGCACACTGATCAAGCGCTAGCTGTAGATTTGAAAAATCTGCAGAAAGAATTGATGGGGATAATTTGAATTCCGAGGTCATATTATCTCAATCAAATTAGCTTCAGATAAATAGGAATTCAACTGCGAATGTTATTTATCTGTTTTTTTTTGAGTAACCTAAACTAATTTAGGCCTAATCAAAAGTAGGTAAGATGAATAAAGAAAACAAAGACAGGTTTTATTATAACAGCAAATTTCTGGGAAGTCCCGGAGCTCGATCAGTAAGAATACTTTCTGAATACTATGGCCCTCTTCAAAGATTTGAAAGAAACGATATTCAAGACTTTCTTGTTTTTTTTGGATCCGCCAGAATTCAATCAAAAGAAGCTGCCAAATTAGAATTAGAAAATGCTCCAAAAGATATTTCAAATAAAGACCTTAAGACTCTTAAGACTAACTTGGAAATGAGTAAATACTATGAAGATGCGTGCGAGCTATCATTTCGAATGACAAAATGGAGCAGCAAATTAAAAAGTAAAAAGAAGAGGTTCGTTGTTACTTCAGGTGGCGGCCCAGGAATAATGGAGGCTGCAAATAAAGGAGCCCAAAAAGCAAACGGTACTGCGATAGGTCTATCAATAAGTCTCCCCTTTGAACAATCAGGCAATGAATGGATATCAGATGACCTTGAAATAAACTTCCACTATTTTTTCATGAGAAAATTTTGGTTTCTTTATAAGGCAAAAGCATTGGTTGTCTGGCCAGGCGGATTTGGAACCTTGGATGAAGTAATGGAGGCATTAACACTAATTCAAACAAAAAAGCTAAGAAAGAAAATTCCTATAGTCCTGTACGATGAAGAGTTTTGGAAAGAAATTGTTAACTGGGATTACATGATTGATAAAGGGGTCATATCAGAAACCGATATAAATTATTTTAAATTCTGCAATTCAGTTGAAAGTGCTTACAGATATTTAACACAAAAAATTACCTCAACACACTTAAAAGGGCCAAATTTTTAACGGATGACCAAATGATTAAGAAACTCACTATTTTGTTATATTGCATGAGCATATCAATTGCGCAGGTAAGTCCTGCAAAATCGCTGCATCGAAACCCACCAAGATCTTGGGCGCTGACAGGTGCAACGATTCATACCGAACCAGGAAAAACTATATTTAACGGTACCGTTTTAATAAGGAATGGAATTATTTCATCGGTAGGTAAAAACATTAAAATTCCTTTGCAGACAAGTGTTGTAAAAATGGATGGAAAACATATATATGCTGGTTTTATAGAAAGCTGGATGGATGTAAAATCAAAAAAAGATACCGCTTCGCTTGAGATGCACTGGAATTCAAATATGCGTTCACATCTTAAAGCTAGTGAATTTTATACACCGAACGAAAAAGAGCTAGATGGGCTCAGAAAGCTTGGATTTACTACCGCACATCTTGCACCAAACGGTGGCATTTTTCAAGGGCACTCTAGCCTTGTCAATATTCACAAAAAACCTAAAGTACTGTCAAACGACATTGCACAAGTTGTTGAATTTAAATCTGGAGGATGGGGTGCAAAAGAGTATCCAACTTCTCTACTTGGAGCTATTGCATTTATTCGCCAAGGTTTAATAGATGCAAAATGGTACGATAAGGCTCAAGGTATAATTTCAAAATATCCTGATGGTAATGAACAAATTGAGTTTGATCAATCATTGAGTGCAATAGGAAGCTCTATAAATAGAAGTAAGCCATTTATATTTGAAACAAAAAATGAGCTTTATATAGACAGGGCTTACAATATCGCGAATGAATTTAAACTTAAGCTTTGGATCAGGGGAAATGGGTACGAATACAGAAGATTGAATCAATTAAACCAAGGGTATATGATAATACCAATTAATTATCCAGCCAAACCTGAAGTTGCTAACCCTTATAGCGCTTTACAGTACTCTACCCAACAACTTAAACATTGGGACATGGCACCTGATAATTTGAAAAAACTTAGCGAAAAAAATATAAAATATTCCCTTACTTCAAGTGGGCTCAAAAACAAAAAAGATTTTAGAAAAAATTTGTCTAAATCTATCCGCAGAGGTCTGAATGAAGCTGATGCGCTTGCTAGCTTAACTACCGTACCAGCAAAAGCTTTCGGCCAGTCAAAGCGTCTAGGAAAAATTGCTCCGGGTTATATTGCTAATTTAGTAATAACAAATGGTAATTACTTCCACGAGGATTCAAAAGTGCAATCTGTTTGGATTGAAGGAAGCGAGCTTCAATTGTCTCCTGATCCTATAAATCACTATGCAGGGTTATGGACATTTAAAGAAAGAGAAAGAACCTGGGCTTTAGATATTGATAAAAATGAGCTGATATTCTCAGCAAAATTAATAAAGGACAGTATTTCAATTTCGGTGCAAAATCTTTCCATTGATAGGGATCAAATCTCATTTACTATTAATGACACTGCACATTTTAATAATGGAGCAGTGAGATTCATTGGTAGAATAGAAAAAAAGGAGATGTCCGGTAAGATCATTTATACTGACAATAATAGATCTTCATGGACAGCACAGCTAGATTCAAAAAAACCTTCCCCTGCCTTTGCAATAAAAAAAGAAGAACCCAGCAAGCTAGAAGTTTTTTTTCCAGAAGGAGCATATGGAGTTGATGAAAAAATAATCAAACCAAAAACTATACTTGTTGATGATGCTACCATCTGGACATCTGGTCCTGATGGGGTTCTAGAAGGATTCGACATACTTTTCCAAAATGGAAAAGTTAAACAAATTGCCAAAAATATTTATCTCAACGATAAAAATGCAATTATAATTGATGGAAAAGGCAAACACATTACTCCAGGATTAATTGATGCGCACAGCCACATGGCCGGAGAATCTATAAACGAAGGATTCCAAAACGTTACCGCTGAAGTTAGAATGCGGGATGTAATTGACCCGAATGATATAGCAATGTACCGTGCTCTTGCTGGAGGCCTAACCACAATAAATTTATTGCATGGTTCCGCTAATCCGATTGGTGGGCAAAGCGTTGTTATGAAGCTAAGATGGGGTAGTTTTTCAAATGATTTAATTTTCAATGAAGCCTCTCAAGCTATAAAATTCGCTTTAGGTGAAAATGTTAAACGAAAACGATCTTATGGTCGGTACCCTGAAACCAGAATGGGTGTTGAGCAAGTTATAAGAGATGCATTTTCCGCTGCGAGAGATTATAACAAGCTATGGAATACATACAATAAAGATGCAAAACTGCAGCGCACAAAATTACCTCCGAGACGCGATTTAGAGCTGGATGCCTTAGTTGAAATATTAAATGGAAAACGTATTGTTCACGCGCATTCCTATCGCCAGGATGAAATACTGATGCTTACTCGAATTGCTGAAGATTTTGGCTTTACGATGGGAACATTTCAGCATGTTTTAGAAGGCTATAAGGTTGCAGAAAGACTTGTGGAGCACGGTGCAAGCGCTTCAACCTTTTCTGACTGGTGGGCCTATAAATTTGAAGTAATTGATGCGATTCCTTTTAATGGTACTTTAATGGCAAACGTAGGTGTAAACGTATCTTTTAATTCTGACAGTGATGAGCTTGCAAGACGCATGAACCTTGAAGCTGCAAAAGCAGTCAAGTATGGAGGTCTATCGGAAGAAGAAGCGCTGAGGATGGTTACAATAAACCCCGCCAAGCAGCTTAAAATTGATAAGTATGTGGGCTCTCTTGAAATTGGTAAGGATGCCGATTTTGTACTATGGTCGGGTCACCCGCTTTCAAACTATACCGTCTGCGAAGAAACATGGCTAGATGGAAAACAATATTTTTCACAAAAGAAAGACATGTACTACAGGGAAAGGGATCAAAAACTTAGAAATGATCTCATTCAAAAAATATTAGTCAGCAGTGAATCAGGCAGTAGCATAATAATTCCGGACAGTGAAGACGCAAATAAATACCATACCTGTAACAATGACCATGATCATAATCATAATCATGAAGGAGGTCATTAATAATGAAAAACTTACTAATTGGTTGTTTGCTAACTGTTTCATTATCTGCAAATGAGCAGATTCCTGCTCCTCCACAAAAAAACCCCATCATATTGAAAAATGGTTTTATTCATACAATTTCAAATGGTGTGATTGAAGGATCTATTCTTTTCAATAAAGGTAAAATTATTCGTATTGCGAAATATATTACTCCCCCAAAAGATTGTGAAGTTATTGACTTAAAAGGTAAGCATGTTTATCCAGGTATGATTGCCGCTGTTTCGGGCTTAGGATTAGTTGAAATCAATGCTGTAGCGGTTACTAATGATCATTCTGAGCGGGGAGATTTTAATCCTAATGTGCGCACCAATGTTGCTTTCAATCCTGATTCAGAAATCATACCAACGACAAGATCAAATGGAATTTTAATTGCAAATGTAATACCAGCTTCAGGCTTAGTATCTGGACAATCATCTGTAATGATGCTTGATGGCTGGACTTGGGAGAACGCCACCCTTTCTTTTCCCAGCGGTCTTCATATTAATTGGCCAAATATGAATTCAGGCGCTAGAACTGATAGCGATAAAAAAAGATTAAAAGCAGCAAAGCAACAATTAGATGATTTAGAAAAAATGATAAAAGATGCTAGGGCGTACGCTAGACTTAGAAAAACCAAATCAAGACTAGCTGAAAACTATCACAATGAAGATCTACGATGGGAAAGCATGATTCCCTATGTAGAAAAGAAACTTCCAATTTTTGTTCATGCAAACGAAGTAAGACAAATTGAAGGTTCTATTAGCTGGGCCAATAGACATAATCTAGAGATAGTAATAGTTGGAGGTAAGGACGCATGGCGCACAACTGAACTCTTAGTGAAAAACAGAATTCCTGTCATATATGAAGGTGTGACATCTCTTCCTTTTCGAAGGTTTGAGGATTATGATCAGGCTTACAAGACCCCTTCGATTTTGTATGAAAAAGGAGTACAGTTTTGTATTTCTGATTATGGATATGCGGGAAGAGCAGAACAAATCAGAAATCTACCTTATCAGGCTTCAATGGCAGCTTCCTATGGATTACCAAAAGAAGCTGCGTTTCGAGCTGTAACTTTATCGGTTGCTGAAATTTTAGGAATCGATAAGAAAGTAGGATCCTTAGAGGAAGGCAAAGATGCTACCCTATTTATTTCAGATGGGGACCCACTTGAAATACGCACAAATATAATTCAAGCTTTCATTCAAGGTAAAAAGATAGATATGGGTGATAGACACAAGAGCCTGTATTCAAAATACAAAGAAAAATACAGGCAGCTTGAAATCCTAAAAAAGTAAAACAGTTATCTATTTTACTTTATAAATCGCATAGTCTCCAGGCGAAGCACCAACAATAAGCTCCTCTTCGAGTTCACCTAAATTATTATGAACAAAGACTGTGTCAGGAGCTGTGTAGTCGCTTGTAACACCAAGGAATAATTTTTCATCAAACCCATTTGCTGAATATAAATGATTGGAATTATAAGACCCAATTTTAGCAAGTGACTGCAACGATAAATCAGCATTTAATGGAGCAGCTCCTCCATTATAAGTTCTAAAAGCGCGGCTATCAAACTTGAATACGTCACCACCGCAAACTGCGCCTTTACCATAATCAAGAATAGCAATAGCTTCACTTAGCATATTTATTTTACTAGTGCCATAGTATGTTTCAGAAAAATCTGTGCTGTAATGAGTACGTGAAACCCACAAATTATCTCCATCGATTAAAAGTTGCTGTGGACCTTTTCCAACCTCGTAATCTTTAGCTACTTTTCCTGATTCAATATTTATTTTAACAACTGAGCTAGCAGAACTATAGTCTGTGTTCATATTGATCGCAACCCAAAGATTAGTTCCATCGGAAACAATAGATTCCGGTAAACCATCCAATGGAATAGAATCTTCAATGTAGTAAGTTGAAAGATTTAACACTTTAACGTCTTGGGTGTAGTAATTCGTAAAGTATAATTTATTATTTTCAACGACCATCTCTCTTGGGCTAGACCCTTCAGTTGAAACTGAAATACCGGGAAGCTCAAGGCCATCATCACTTATTTGGTAAACCTTAATAAGATGGCTATTGTTTACCAAAACAAACAGTTTTTCATTATGAACCAGAATAGATTGAACTACATCACCAATATCTTTTACTTCTTGAATTAGTTTTCCGCTACGAAAAACCGAGACCGATCCATTGCTTGATCCAAAATTACCTTCAGTAGAAATAAATGTTAAATCCGAAGATTCATTTTTGGTGCTACTATCTTCACAGCCGGCTAAAATGACTGCCAAAACAAGAAAAAGTTTTTTCATTTGATTATCCTTAATTGATTTAAGGGATTTTTTTGAATTAAAATAATTTAACTCTTATCCCGAAAGTTAGTTGTTACTTAGCTTTATTATCCAGATATCCTGACTTACGCTTAACAAAATATTTACGCCTTCTTCTTTTCGAATGGCAAAAATAAAATATTTCTAGCGATTACAGTAGCGGGAACTGTGCCTGAATTTCACAGGCTTCCCTGCAATAATAATTGCTTGTGTTAAAGAAAACTTAACGATTGAATTTTATTACCTACTAAGGTTATTTGTAAAAACTTTAGACGAATTGATTTTGAGAAAAAAACTTACTGTTTGATTTCTTTTTATTCGTTGTTTTGATTTTTTTGTTTCCCAAAACTTTTGATAGTGAGTCAACCAAATGATCAATATCTGAGGTTGAATGCTTTGGCGTAATTGTTATCCTCAGTCTTGCGCTACCTTTAGGAACGGTAGGGTAAAAAATAGGTTGAGTGTATATATTATGAATATCCAACAATTTTTTGGAAAGCGTTTGAGCTCTTTCAGCGGTATTTACAACGATAGGCACTATGTGACTATCACCTCTAATAAAATCTATACCAAAATCATCTAGTTTATTTTTTAAATACATAGCTTTGCTTAAAACTTCTGATCGTAGATCATTTGACTTTTCAACGATTTCGATACTTTTTCTGCATGCAGCTACAACGGATGGCATTAGCGATGTTGTAAAAATAAAACCCGGAGTAAAACTTCTTATAAATTCAATAATATATTTATCTCCAGCTACATAGCCTCCAATCTGCCCAAATGCCTTTGCAAGAGTTCCATTGATAATGTCAATTTCTTTTGAAACGCCATACTTATTTGCAATACCAGAACCTCGCTCTCCATATAAACCCACAGCATGGACTTCATCCAAATAAGTAAGTGCGTTATATTTTTTTGCAAGGCGCACATATTCTGCAACATTGGTTATTGTTCCATCCATTGAATAAAGGGACTCAAAAACAATCAGTTTTGGAGTGTTTAATTCTGCTGATTTTAATAAGTCTTCTAAATCATTCAGATCATTGTGTTTAAAAATTTTGCAAGTTGCTCCAGAATTTTTTATTCCTTGTATCAATGAAGCATGATTTAATTCATCAGAAAAAACCTGAATTCCATTAATTTTTTTACATATTGTCCATAAAGTTGACTGGTTTGCAAGATAGGCTGAATTAAATATAAGAGCAGATTCTCTTTGGTGGAATGCAGCCAATTTTCCCTCTAAACCCACATGATAACTTGAAGTGCCAGATATATTCCTAGTTCCGCCTGAACCTGTTCCAACTTCATTGATTGTAGCAATCATTGTTTCAATAACTTCCTCATTGTGGCTCATATTTAAATAATCATTTGTACACCAAATCTTAATATTATCTATCTTGCTTAGTGCATTTTTTTCCTTATCTGCAACCTCTACTTGAGTATATGGGAATGTTGAGCGAGACCTTTTAACTGGAAGGAACTTTCGGTAGTATCCTTCGTTTTTAAAGCTTTCAACCTTTGATTTAAAAAAAATTTTGTAATTCACTATAAAAAAACCTTTAACAGTATCTTAAAATTTTATTAGACTCATCGGTCGAAATTATGAATATTCATTTTATTAGACCATATATTTTTAATAACGCTTCGTAATCTTTTGTTAAAAACAATAAAAATAGTTTCAAGAGCTAGTCATCTTGCACGTGTGCAGGCATACAAGGTTGGCGCTAAAATACAGGGTATGTATCCTACGATAGATATTGAATATTGTTCCAAAAAATCAGAGGGCGATATTAATCCAAATCAAAGTATTTCTTCAGGAGAAGTAACAGGTCTCTTTACGCACAATATCAGTAATTCAATTAGCGATGGTGAGTTTGATATTGGCGTACATTCCTGGAAAGACGTGCCGCTGGAACCTTCAAAGAATTCTACAATTTTTGGCACAATCGAGCGCGGTGATATGCGTGATATGCTCTTCATTAAGAAAAAATCACTCACTAATCTAAAAAAAGTAGCTTTGTCGATCTTTACTTCTTCACCGCGAAGAAAATATATTTCAGAAATTATTCTAAAAGACTTACTGCCTTTTAAAGAAGCTCAATTGAGCTTTCATGATATTAGGGGCAATATTGAAACGAGACTTAAAAAGCTAAACGAATCGGATTTCGATGGTTTAATTATTGCTAAAACTGCTATTGATAGACTTTTATCCAATCAATACAATAAGAAAGACCGGAATTCTACTGCAAAGATTAAAAGCTATATTGATGAATTTAAATGGATGGTGCTTCCATTGTCCTGCTTTCCAACTGCTCCAGGACAAGGGGCGATTGGAATTGAAGTAAATAATGCCAATGAAGAGGTAATTAAGATCGTTAATCAAATAAACAATAAAAGAGTTTTTCAAATGGTGCAGCATGAAAAATCTAAGCTAAATATTTATGGAGGAGGATGTCATCAAAAGATCGGTGTATCAAATTGGATGGTTAATGATATAGAGCTTGAATCAATTAAAGGAAAAACAGAAAAAGGCGAACTTTTGGATTCCTATAAAATAATAAGACCTAAGGAAGAACGAGATTTTTATACCAATCGATCCAATGCATTTCCATCAAATGATAATGAAAAAAAACTTTTCTCAAGGAAGCATATTGATAATTCAAAAATGATTAAAGAAATTCGAGACAGCATAGTTTACATAAGCAGAAAAAATGTGCTAAAAGGGTCGCCATTTATTGATGAATCAAATATAATCTGGACTAGCGGTTTGCAGGCATGGAGGGCTGCAGCCCAAAAGGGGTATTGGGTAAATGGAACATCTGACAGTTTTGGAGAAAGCATTGATTTTAATATTGGTTCCCTAACTAGAAATACCAATAAGAGAGTAAAATTAACCCATCTAGAAAATAAATCTACGGATATGGACATTATTCCAACATATGAGCTAACGTTTTCAAACAAACACCTAAATATTCTAGAGCGAACGCACTTTTACTGGATGAGCTCTTTCGCCTTTGACTGCATAACTGAAGAATATCCAGAAATTAAAAATAAAATACACGCCTGTGGACCTGGTAAAACATACGACCACATTACAAAAACTATTGGAAATTCAAATAAAATATCAAAATATTTATCAATCGACGAATGGGAGAGTAATTTTGAATCCTGAGCGTTTAAGTAGCAACGACATTATAAATAATATGTCTCTAAAAAATAAATTTGTAAGAGACCAATTGGTACAACCTATTTTTATCCATGAAGATGAAAAAAGCGAAAGCAGTATTCCTGGGTTAGGGAAAAATAGGATTCTATTTAAATCAAATGTTATCGAAAGTATTTCTAGAGATCTTAAAAATGGCTGCAGAAACTTTATCCTTTTTTTTGTTCCAAAAAATAAAAGCAATACCAGGTTTAATGCGGAATTTCAAGAAAATATTTTGTTGAAAATCAAAAAAGAATTTGACTCTGAGATAGTGATTTGGGTTGATTTATGTTTGTGTTCTTTTACAAAATCAGGTCATTGCTGCTTATTCGAAGACCAAAAAATAAATTATACCGAATCGTTGAAAATAATGTCTGATATTGGACTATCATACGTTCGGGGAGGCGCTGATGGCATTGCGCCGAGCTCAATGCTAAACGGAATTGTAAATTCCGCCAGAATGAAATTGGATTCACATAATTTTAAACATATTCCAATAATGAGCTATAGCACAAAGTTTGCAAGTAATTTTTACGGCCCATTTAGAGCTGCAGCCGACTCTTCACCAAGTTTTGGAGATCGAACGAGCTACCAATTAGATTATACAGATAAAGAGAATGCAATTAAATCAAGTATCAAATTTTCAGATGAAGGCGCAGATTTATTGATGGTTAAGCCCGGTCTTTTATCCTTAGACTTAATTGAACCAATAGCTTTAAAGACAAAAAAGCCAATTGGAGCATATCAGGTTAGTGGTGAGTATTCTAGCTTGGTATATTTAGCAGATAACAAACTAATAGATTTTGATTCGGGACTACTGGAAACATGGTCTTCATTTAAAAGAGCTGGAGCTCAGTACATTATTAGCTACGGCTCAAGATATGCAAAGAGACTTGGGATATGATTAAAAATAAAAAATTTAAAAATGCAATTGATTGCAAAGAACAAAAAGTTCCACCGATTTGGTTTATGCGGCAAGCGGGTAGATACCATAACCATTACCAAAATTTACGTAAGAGCTACACATTCGAAGATCTTTGTAAAAATCCAGAACTAGCCATGCTGACTGCTATGGGACCTATAGAAGAATTTGATTTTGATGTAGCAATCCTTTTCAGCGATATACTCTTTCCGCTCGAATCACTTGGTCTAGATTTACAATATATACCAGGACCAACATTTAATGAAAAAATACAACCTAAGCACATTAAAGATTTAAAATCTGCTAAGGAAATTGCAAATGATCTTCAATTTCAATCTGAAGCATTAAAGCTGACTCGTAAAGAACTACCTGAGGACAAAAGTTTGGTAGGTTTTGTGGGAGGGCCTTGGACCCTGCTATCTTTTGCCGCGGGAATTAAAAATGAATTACAGATTAGTGGCGTTGAAAAAAACAAATTTTTTGAAGAGGCACTTTACGATGTTTTAATACCTATTATTAAAGAAAGTATTAAGTCTCAATTGAATTCTGGCGCAGAAATTGTATATATTTTCGACACAAACGCTGTTCAGCTTGAAAAAAGGTATTTCAATGAGAAGTACATAGGCAGACTAAAGAATGAGCTTTTTTTACCATTCAATAAACGTGTTGCCTATTTTACAAAAAATGATTCGATCAACCATTTTGATGATATAAATAATGAATTTTCTTTGGCAGGTTATGTTTATAACTCACTTAATGGATTACCTAAAAAATTAAAAAAAACAAAAAAGGGGTTTGTTCAGGGCAATTTCTCTCCTCAAAGTTTGCTAAAGAAGCATTCAGATTTTTTAAATGACTACAATTTATTTAAAAATAAAATGCTATCGATAAGTAGTGAGCATAGGGCAGGGTGGATTTGTAGTTTAAATCATGGAATTTTACCGAAAACTCCTGAAGAAAATGTCAAGTATTTCATTAATGATATTCGAAATTCGTTTGGAAAATTATAGTGGAAGAATATAAAGGTTTATATGAAGGCAAGATTGGCGTTCTACTAACAAACCTAGGAACGCCAAATGCTCCTACAAAAAAGGCATTAAAAAAATACTTAAACCAATTTTTAATGGATAAGCGCGTTGTTGATATAAATAGATTGCTCTGGATTCCCTTATTAAAATTAATTATTCTAAATGTGCGTCCAAAAAAATCAGCTAAGTTGTATAAAAAAATATGGACAAACGATGGTTCACCTTTGATGATGCATATGAATAAAATCAAAAATCAAATTGCAAAAAATTATTCAAAGAGGAGTGATAAATTTCATTTTGAAATTGCCATGCGATACGGGGACCCATCATTCAAAGAAGCGCTCAACAAATTTAAAGATAATTATATTACAAAGATTCTTGTTCTACCACTGTACCCGCAAGCAGCTTCCCCAACCACTTCAAGCTCGCTAGATGAAGTATTTAATGAACTTAAAGATTGGCCATGGGTTCCAAGCTTGAGATTTACTAGTGGCTATCACGATCACAAAAAATATATTTCTGCTTTGAGCGGTTCTATTGAAAAGCATTTTCAGAATAATGGGAAACCTGAAAAGCTACTTTTTAGTTTTCACGGA
>CEVS01110253.1_pt1 | contig 15577 bp, 6 predicted proteins | sample 361571 | NCBI WGS metagenome assembly CEVS01 (sample SAMEA2623850, study PRJEB7988) | marine metagenome | isolation source: saline water (ENVO:00002010), including | reverse complement strand
ATGCCAGAGACAAGAGTTTGTAGCTTCACCAGCGAGGAAATTGAGCCTGGTACTGGCCTGATGTACATCAAGAGAGATGGATCTGTAATGTGGTTCAAGGATAGTAAGGCTAGGAAGAACGCCCTCAAACTCAGGAGAAATCCAAGAAGACTCAAGTGGACTCAAAGATACGTGAAGGGTGGAATCAAGTAATTCCTCCATATCCGTATTCTATCAAGGCTTATTGAGAATAAATCGGTATAGAATAAGTCAGTGCTACGGAAGGGCCCTTCAATGGGGCTTGTTCACATTCTCGCAACGGCTATGCATCTAATAGTGATAGTTTGGATACTTTGGTGTATGAGACCGCCTAAGAAGCTGTTTTCATAGCTTCTGCCAGTCGTGCCTCTGAGCGTCCACTGCACAGATTGCCGCCATATGGACCACATCTCTCACACTATCTCCTCTTTGCAATACGTGTGCGGGCTTTGAAAGTCCCTCTAGAATTGGGCCAGTCATCTCTGCTCCTGCGATCCTCTGAAGAAGTTTGTAGGCAATGTTTGCAGATGCTAGGTTGGGACAAATGAGAATATTTGCCGGTCCATCGAATGACATGAACGGATATTCCTTCTGAATCTCTGGTACTAAAGCCGTATCGGCTTGCATCGGGCCATCGATGATTAGGTCTGGATCAAGCTCTCTAGCGATTGAGATAGCTTCCTCGACCCTATCGGTTCTCATTTCCGATGAGGTGCCGAAGTTAGAGAATGAAAGCATTGCAACTCTTGGTTTGACGCCGAATCTCCTGGCTACCTTGGCAGTCTGTACTGCTATCTCTGCTAAAGTCCTAGAATCGGGGTAGATATTGATAGTGGCGTCACCAATGAACATCAGATCACCATTCACAGTCATCATATACATCCCTACTATTCTGTGGGAGTCCTTCTCGGGACCTATGATTTGTAAGCAGGGTTTAACGATATCCGGATAGTGATGGGATACCCCCCCAAGATATCCATCAGCATCTCCCATGTGGACCATCATAGGTGCGAAATAGGTTGAGTTCTTCATTAGACGGGTTGCATCTTCCAAGGTAACGCCCTTCCTACCCCTGATTTTGTGTAATTCCTCAGCATAAGTTCCTCTCCTTCTTGGATCGTATCTCACGTCTATCTCCTCACATTCGAAGCTTAATCCAAGCTCCTCTTTGACTGCTCCGATTCTATTTATGTTTCCAAGCAGTATTGGTTCGCAAATACCTTCAGAGATACATTGAGATGCTGCCTTGATTACTGTGGGGTCCTCCCCCTCACAGAACACAATTCTCTTCTTATCCCTCTTGGCTTGATTGATGACCCTTCTCATTATTGATCTTGTGAGACCCAGTCTTGCTTCGAGCTCTTCTCTGTACCCCTCATAGCTGAAGTCGTTGGATGATATTCCTGCTACTCCCTCCTCAACGGCGGCGGCCGCCACAGCACTTGCTTCCCAAATGAGAACTCTGGCATCGAATGGCTTTGGAATGATATATTCTGGTCCAAATTGAATCTGCTCTCCATCATAGGCGGAAAGAACGTCATCAGGCACTGTCTCCCTGGCTAGTTCTGCGATTGCCTTTGTGGCCGCCATCTTCATGCCCTCAGTAATCCTAGTAGCTCTTACATCAAGAGCGCCCCTGAAGATGTAAGGAAATCCTAGGACATTGTTAATCTGATTAGGATAGTCTGACCTACCGGTGGCGATAATCGCGTCATCTCTCACCGACATTACATCCTCGGGCAGAATTTCAGGATCGGGATTGGCAAGAGCGAAAATGAGGGGTCTTTCAGCCATTGATTTGACCATTTCTGAGGATACTAGGCCGCCCTTTGACAGGCCCAAGAAAACGTCAGAACCAACCATGGCCTCAGAGATACTTCCATCGGGCAGATTCCTCACGAATTCAGCTTTGTATTCATTCAATTCCCCAGATTCCAGCCTGGTATTGGTTAATATTCCCTTTGAGTCTACCATCACAATGTTCGTCTTGTTTACTCCTAACCTCACGTAATGCCGAGCGCAAGATATTGCTGAAGCTCCAGCTCCAGAAATTACTATTTTGACTTCTGAGATTTCTTTATCTACTAATTCGAGACCGTTCAGAAGCGCCGCTCCAGATATGATAGCTGTCCCATGCTGATCATCATGCATTACTGGAATGTCTAGCTCTTCCACAAGTCTTCTCTCAATCTCAAAACATTCTGGAGCTTTGATATCTTCAAGATTGATTCCTCCGAAGGTGGGAGCAATGGCTTTGACAGTGTCGACGAAACCATCAACATCGATCTTGTCCACCTCAATGTCGAAGACATCGATATCGGCGAATGCCTTGAACAGTAACCCCTTTCCTTCCATAACCGGTTTACCTGCAAGCGGTCCTATGTCACCAAGTCCGAGAACGGCAGTACCGTTGCTTACTACTGCTACCAGATTACCCTTCGAGGTGTATCTGTAAGCACTATCTGGATCAGTCTCTATCTCCTTGCATGGGAACGCAACCCCGGGCGAATATGCCAGAGATAGCTCGTGGGAAGTTCCATGCGGTTTTGTAGGAACTACAGTAAGCTTTCCAGCAGGCTTTGCCGCGTGATAGTCCAATGCTTCCTTGCGGAGCCTGTCATCTGTCATACCAACAACCCGTAATCCCGTCCTACCCACCCCTCTTTGATGCTATCCTAACCTGCTCAATTTTATTATCAGCCGACTAGTAAGCGTTTAATGTGATGATTAGGAGGTACAGTTTACTGTTTTTCCACCTTCGGTGGATGTAAGCATGTATCACTCAACGACCCACACCATTCAATATAGTGATAGAATGCCGAACCTCCGTGCATACACTAGGTTCTGACTCGGGGACTGCTCCTAAGAGGAGTGCCCTGTTGCTTGTAGGACTGATGGTCCTCCTTCCGTGGTCCTCATTTGGAGACTATGAATTGGTTGATACTGAGGAGTCGTCATATACAGTCCAGAGGGCATGGGGTTCATCTGGTTACAACGACACTGGATGGGTCGATCTTGTCGCATCTGGCGCGGACCCCACAAACCAGACTTTTGCCTATGGGGACATGTTTCTGAATTTCGCCCCGGGTGCGGAGATATCTAACCTGACCTTCGAGATAGCAGTAGATGGCGCCGAGGATTATTGCGTTGATGAGCCACAGCTGACCCTGATCAATAGTCAGACACCGATTCTAGATTGGAGGGGTAATGATTGGCTAGGTTGCCAGTTTGACTTCAATGATAACCCTCCAAGTCTGGTAGGGGGGGAGCTTTCCACATCCTTACAGCCAAATTCTGTTAGTGACGCTGCTTGGGTCCTCCCAGCAGGGATCTCAATCTCAGATTTGGTGATAGAAGCATTAACACCGTCTGATCCTAGGATATCTTTCTCTCCTACCGAAGTAGAAGTTCATGGCAGTGCAGTGAATCCCATTGATGGTAGGCTTTACGTCCTGCTTGGGGATGATTTGATTCATCTGGATAGTAGCGCTTCCGAGGCCTGTCAATGGAGATGCCCTGGAATAATTCTCATAGACGAGCTTGTCTATGGGAGGAGTATTTCCATTGACACAGCTGGCAATAGGCTCGTAGTTGGTACTGCCAATGGGACCATAGTAACCCAGTCACTGGTAGACTCTTCCGAGGGAGCTGTACTACAGCCTGGTGGAACGGGGGAGCTGGGAGTCTCTGCCACCACAACTGGGGCAGATGGGGTGATATGGGCAGTGACCGGCTGTGATTTGAGATTCCTTCCTCCAGGAGACGGGAGCGGTGCACTGACCAACTGGGAGGAGTACCAATTCTGCTCTTCTTCCTCTGATCAAGCTACAGACATACTGGTGAACTCGGGAAGCTTGATGATTTCTACTGGGGCAAACGGCGTCTACGTCATTAATTACAATCTCAGTAGTAATCAATCCTTGGTGGGCATACAGAGTATTGACAGATGGGATAGTGGCAACTTCCTCGCAAGCAACAGAATCACTGATTTGCAGATGATGGGGAATCAGCTACTAATCTCCACAGAGAATGCGGGAATCAGCAGAAGAGATATGTCAACCTCTACTTGGCTTTCGAGGTGGTCTACAGGGAACGCACTCGCTTCCAATAATGTAATTGGGACTTCAGTATCTAATGGTTGGCTACACGTTCTTGCAGGAAACACACTTCAGTCATACGAAATTTCTGCGGGAGTTTTCAGAGCTCAGGAAACCATGCAAGGTATTGGATTACTGGATAATGCAGTTTCGATTTCATCATGGCCCTCTGGCGTTGGATTCAGAGGACCTGCTGTCGGGATGTCAGTTCTCATAGACTCTACTGGTGTGATGGCCATGCAACATGAAGATTCTCCGATGGGAGTGGAGTACCTAGTTAGTAGCCCAGTTACTGACCCCATGAGATTAGCAGTAAGTATAGACGATAGTGAAGATGGTCAGATATGGGTGGCAGGCGATACAACGATTGACAGATTCAATAATTCTGGAAGAAGATGGTCGAGCCCCATTGATGTGAGTGATTACGCTGGTCAGCAGATGCAATCCGTGACCTCGATTGTTCAGGATGACTCTGGCCAGGTATGGGTCGGAACTGCCGAATCCGGACTACTGAGATTCGATTCGGAGACAGGTGCGTACCAAGGAGGCATGAGTGGGCTCGGTTCTGATAGCATCATTTCGATGTCGTACGATGATTACACGCAAACTCTTGTGGTTGGGCACCCAGAGAATGGGGTCTCACTAGTCAATACTTCCACGATAAGTCTCACTGATACATACGATACTGGCGATGGTTTGGATTCAGACTTGGTAGTGGATGTTGCTTCCAGGTACGGAATAGCATACATGGCTACTCCAGACAGCGGGCTGATGAGATTGGATTTGGCGGAGTTACAGATTCTAGGTTCTTGGCAGTCTCTCGGAGCGGATAATCTAGAAGAAGCTCCGATAGCCGTAGATGGGGATACTGTTTACCTTGGGCTAACTGGATTCGGAATAATGGTACTCGATAGGATCAACGGAGATATCAGAGACCTTCTAACGGTTGATAATAGTGGCCTCCCAGATAATGATGTACTGTCTCTGTACATCTATGGTGGGGATTTGGTTGTCGGATCAAGAGTGGCGAATACAGGTGCTCAATCGAATGGTGGCCTTGCTATCTGGGATGGGGCATCTTGGGATCAGCTCGAAACGAATATTCCGGGGTGGAACAATGACCCCTGGGAATTCAATGATATCACCAGCGATGGTTCAGATATTTATGCCGCTACAAATAGGGGAGCCTGTGCATGGGGAGATACCGGGCAGGGTACACTGGATCTACTTGAGTGCCTTACCACTGGCGGTGGTTCGGAAATGCCGTCTCGGCAGGTAAACTCTGTCGATCTGATTGGTAATGACTCGGATGGGTATCCGATACTTTACGCCGGAACTGATGGCGGTGCAGTAGTAGTAGATACCAGCGAGCTTGGTGGTGTTGATGGTTTTGAAATCATTGATGTTTGGACCGCCGGTGACGACACTCAGCGTGCGAAGACCGTGAAGATAGGAGAGATACTCTATCTCGGATTTGAGAATACTGGAATTGCCAGATATGACTTGGCCAACGAGGAGTGGCTTACCACTTGGGACAGCACGCAGGGATACATCGATGATGATGATGTCACTACACTGATTCCAGGCCGGCAGAGCGGGACAATGTGGGCAGGAGGAGATTTTGGACTTACCCTAATAGATGTGATTAATGATACGGTTCTCATCGACTGGGATAGAGGATCTAATACCAATGGCCCAGATGTTCCCTCGAGAAGTCCCGCTGAAATGATAATCATAGGGGATGTTCTCTACTATTCCACCCAGAGGAGTAATCAGTGGTGGAACTCAAATGATGAGGTTTACAGAATTGCGCTGAATAACAATACTTCACTTTCTGCCTTGGATGCTGGCAGTCAGATTGGATCCAGCTCCAAGGTGTATGGCATGGGCGTGGTTGGAAACGAGCTCTGGATTGGTGTAAGACCAACCCAGTCATGGAACGACGGAGAGGGGACAATTGTCAGGTGGAACACTATCAATGAGACATGGCAGGACGATCTTGAGACCATTGGTAACGTCCAGAGAGTTAACGCCCAGCTTCTTGGTGACTGCTTCCCACTGAATTCTTCCTCCTGTGAGATGTGGGTAGCATACGGGGATAGTATCCTACGGAGATTCCAATATTCCTCCATGACGCTCTTGGACGAGTGGTCTGACTTCCCCGGTCCTGTTAGAGGAATGGAGGAGTTCCAGGGAGAGTACCTGTTCGCGACAATGGATGGTATATACCGATGGAATCCCATCAACGAGACATTCGAAAACGCGTGGACGGAAAACGACGGGCTTCCGAATGACGTAGAAGACGGTTTCTTTTCCATGGAGATAGTTGGAGATGACCTATGGGTTTCTTCTCACCGTCAGGGAAGCTGGAATTCTAATGCTCAGATACTCAATAAAAATGGTACCAGTGGTAACTGGACTACTTGGGATCTCGGCTCGGGTGACATCCCAGGAGGATACGGGGCTGACATACTCGTTTGCGATGAGATAATACACTTTGCAATTGGTAGGCTTTCCTGGTTTGGCAATCAAGGGGGAGTAGCTAGATTCGACTTAGCAGACCATGACAATGATGGCATCACCAATGAGTGGATCGACCCTCTCACGGATGGTGGAAATAACGGACTCTCCGATGATGATCCCCGCGCACTCGCCTGCGATGATGCCAATCGAATACTCTATGTGGGCTTCGATACAACTGGAGTCGGACTTGATAGATTCAACTACAACACAGAGAGCTTCCTACCTACTCTAACTTCAGCAGATGGGATTTCGGAAGACCTGATATTCCCCGGTGGGATGCTTCATGATGGCAATGTACTCCTTTCTGCTCACCAATATGACAACACTGGTGGAATCTCGAGAATAGTGACATCGGGGACATCTGTATCAAGTGGACAGGTTCTGAGTCCGGGAATGGACGGGTGCTCAATTGTCAGAGTTCCTGCCAACACTCCCACATACGCTATTGGAAGGTCTGGACAGACCACGGGCTTGAACCGGGTTGACATGTTAGACAGTACTGGCCTCATAGCTTCAGGGTTTGATGAGCTTGCAGGCCTCTCTAGCGGACGGGTCGTCGAGTTCGAAGCGAACTCGACTCACGTATGGGTTGCGTCAACATTCGACAGTAACTCCTTCTTCGCTACATCCATACTACAGGGAGAAATACTACAGAACGGATCTGTAAGGTGGGAATATGGCTACAATCTACTCGATGACGATGTGATCAACAGCATGCATCTCGATGGAGACACAATGTGGGTAACCACAGCTGGCAGAGGTCTGTATTCTATCGATCTATTGCAAAGGTCCTACTCATCTACTGCTCCTGCCCTTCACGGACAGATGGATGGAATGGTACTTGATGATGATGATGGCATGCTATACGTCGGACTAATGGGTAATGAGGGATCTGCAGCAGGCTTCCAGTCATTTGATACTACTTCACTTAGCTGGGGCGATGGAAGCTTGCTCGCCGGACTTCCAAATGACATAGTAAAGGACTTCGTTGGATTGGGTGATAAGATACTGACGGCTACATGGGGGGGAATAGCTGTTTTCAATACAAGCTTGGATGAGTGGGAAGACCCGATAACTACCTTCGACGGCCTACCGAGTTCGATATATGATCATCTACTGGTAGTTAATACACCAACACTCGGAGAAACCATCCTTGCTGGAGGACCTGCTGGAGTGACAATACTAGACTCTAACCTCACAGTTGTGACGACTAGAGGATTCTCTGATGGACTTGCGGGTAACAGTATTTCTGGTCTCTTCTACGCAGACAGCATCAGTAGGCAAGTAACAGACGAAAACGGTGTGACGGTAACTGAGTACCACGACGAATCAGTATTCATCTCTCATAACGGACAAGGAGCCACGAGACCGGGGGTTGTTGCATGGGATATAGCCACAGATATGGTTAATGGAACTTATCAGATTGACAAGATTCCCAGCAATGACGTTCGATCAATCGCAGCGGATGACTGGGGGGTCCACATAGCTACAGATATCTCTCCGATAGTTCACTGGAATTCATCCTCGCTAGACATGGAGGTTGGGGCCCCGACAAATTCAATGATGTCCTGGCCTCCAAGTGAACTAGTTTCCCACGGCGGGAATCTAGTCATGATCAGTCCGGGTGGAATAGATGTGATGAGTAGTGCTGGAGACCATCTGGTGAAATCACAATCAGGCCTGTTCTCAGACCCAAGGGGAGCACATGTTAGTGACAATGGCCTCTATCTGGTATCAGATGATGGGCTTCATCACTTCACACCTGTTGACGGTCTTGTGGAGTCAGATACTAGCGGACAAAGAAATGCAAACCCCTTGAATATCATTATTGGAGACAGGACTTGGTCGGAAGTTAATGAAACGGCTAGGCCCGGGATGAGTACTGTCTTAGTCAATGATGAGCAACCCATTGATATTCCGTTAATGTCTGATTCAGTCCTTCCGGGTAGGCTTCCAATGAATCCCCTTGCGATGACCATGTCTTCACCAGAAGCTGGGGCTTGGGTGTGGGCGAGATCATCATTCCTCAACTATTCTGGGAGCTGGGATATGCAGACGATGAACCCCGGGATACAGTCAGCTTTCCAGTCCGCAATATCACAAGTTGGACCGGGTTATTCTTCTGCTGAGACTCATATCCAGTTACAATCACCTAGTGACGGTAAAATGAAAGTTAGAATCACTTACGATTGGGAGAGGATTGAGGTTCCCACGAATATAGTCAATATTACTGACAGGCCCAATGATGGAGGCGGAGTCCTGGAAGTAACTTGGCTGCCCGCTGAAGATGCCGCATGGAGCGGTTATAGGATATTCGTTTGGGACGCAACAGGAAGGGAGGACTGGAACCCAAGCGAGGATGAGTTAGATGACTTCTCAACTTATGTCACAATTCCATTCTGGTCACAGACTTCGGTTATGGTAACTGAGGCGGACAATGACGGAGTCACAGAGGCATTGTCCGACGACAGATTATACAGGGCCGCCATATCAATAGAGTACCCTGACGGGACTATAGGAGATGCGATTGCGTGGCCAGGTAGTGTTACACCAACTGATGAGATGCCTAGTCCGCCGGATTGGTTGATTGCTGAGGCAATATCCGGGGGGACCGCAGGGAGTCTTGTCCTCGAGTGGTCTATGTGCGAAGAGCTAGATCCAGGAAGTACTAGGATATGGGCTGCTGAACAGGATATCACTAATGCTATTGCTCTCACGGGAGAGGTAGACATACCATTCTCTTCAGGTAACTCTACGGTAATGGAGCTGTCCCCTCAGAGAGTATACTGGTTTGCTGCCGCTTGTGTTGATGCTTCCGGACAATACGACCCGAGCAATGTCACTACCTTTGGGCCAGTCACCACAGCAGGTGGCCTCAACGATGGCATCGCACCCTCGATGATACTAGGGACTGCTGCTGAGGACGTTCCAGAAGATGAGGGAGGCAGGATTGAGGTTACTTGGGACATAAATGAAGAGGAAGACTGCTCATTCTACACAGTTTATGCCCTTCCTGCATCTGGTTGGCAACCTCCCAGTACAGTTGACGGATGGCCTGTGGCAGAATTTATTCCAGATTGCGACGTAAGCGAGGTTATTATTGACTCACTTGGTTCATCTCCTTTGCAAGATGGAGTAACTTATTGGATTGGAGTAGTTGCATCTGACGACTGGGGCAACTCTAACGTAGATTCGGTTATGGTAGTTGAGGCCACTCCAGAGGCCGACCAAGAAGGCTCTGCTAATGCGCCTGATAGGGTAGAAGGATTGATCGCTTGGGACCACCCAGAGGATGATGGCACTAAGATTGATATTGTATGGAATAGATCTACAGCATCCGACTTCAGCTACTACACCGTGTGGGTGTCAGATTACCCTCTAAATGATTTGAGTGGACTGAGTGAAGTATGCACCAATGATCCTTCTTCATGTAATCTAATTGTAGTCGATCAGAGGCAAATTGGTGGTGTACTTCAGTTACAGATGACCATCGAAGAGGCCATGTACGGAAACTCAGTAGATTCACTTGAGGTATCTCCCATAGTACCGGATATTCCACTATATGTCGCAGTAACAGTTCATGACATCAAGGGAAATGTTTTCCTGACAGGTCTTGACAATCATATCTCGATAGTCACACCTGTAGATAACAGAGGAGATATTACCCCTCCTGACAGGATGATAGCTCCCATTCTAGAGGAGAGGTTGGGTGATGATGGAGATGGTATGTTTGTTACATTCCAGGAGAGTATGGCTTCAGACTTGTATGAATACCTGATATTCGCTGACGTAGTTCCTTTCTCTGATGCTAGCAACATGAATCCAGTAGCAGTAGTTGAGAGGAGCTCTCAACTGCCGATCACAATCGAAGAACTCTCGGATGGGAGAAGTCTTGCTCCATCGATAATGACGTGGGTCACGGTAGTTCCTGTGGACTCTTCAGGAAATGCATGGCTAACCAATCTTAGGACTTCATCAATAGCACTAGTCGATGAGAACAGTCTCGATCCGGGGTTACATCTGCCAGAGGTAACTGGAGTACGTGGATACTGGGACAGTTCTGGTTCACAAATTGATATTACTTGGGATCTCAGTCAGGATTCCCAAGTACAGTCATATCGAGTATTTGTAAGTCTTGATCCATTCGAGGATGTCAGAAATGCTACACAAGTAAGCTCGATGATAGATGGAAGCTCTAAGGAAGTGATGGGCAACCTACTGATTCTGAATGAGTTTGATGGGGGACCCTTGGACAATACCTTGTCTTACTGGGTCGTTGTAGTGGCGTTCGATGGAGAGGTCAACAGGTTGGCAGTCGATCCACTACAGATTCTGCCATGGTCGGAGAGCTCTTTCGGCTCTTCCGAAGATGGGGGAGGTGAGGAAGGAGCATCTTGGATTGATCAGCTAATGAGTGGAGATATGAACACACTGATAGCGCTATTATCGGCTCTGATGATTCTGGCCGGAGCTGTACTATTCATCAGACCGAGGAAGGATTCTGCGCCCCAGCCTTGGGAGATGGGTGCTCTCGAAGTTGAGCTAGAGGAGCAGATGATGAGGGAGTCTTCGGGGTTAGCTGAAGAAGAAGAGTTCGGACTAGATGACCTGGAGCTTTCTTCTGATTCATTCGGAGAAGAGCCAGACTCACCATCAGTAAGTTACGATGGAATGGGGGAGGATGCCATGGTACAACCAATTGGAGGAGAGTACACCGGAATCACGAGAGAGGCTTCAGCGGAAGTGGCTGATGAGCTTCTAGGAGTAGAAGATGACGGTGAATTGGATATTGATGATCTCGATGATTTGGCTGATGGATTGGATTTTGAGGATCTAGATGACCTCGCAGAAGGGCTTGACGATGATGATGACTTAGACCCCTCCTTTATCGATGAAATAATTTGATCTATCGAAGAGCTTGAATCTGCAACCCTCTCTCGGGTGCCATGATTGCCTCCGACGTACCAGACTCATCCGTTTGGTCGGCAATAGGATGGGATGGAGGGAATTACCTAATGTCCCCAGAGCTTCACTTTGAAAGAATGATTAGGCATGCTGGTAAGCTGGGCTTGGAATGTCCTCCTGACCTGTCAGAGAGAGTCTTCTCAAAGCTAGGAGGAGTAAACCCTCCAGAAGAACGGAATGAGTGCTCTGACCAAGATCCATTCCTTCTCATTGTGAAGGTGACATCAGGAGGGGATATCATCTTACAGGGCTCGATAAACAAGACATGGCCAGAGACACCGTTGTCCGCAATATCACTTAGTGCTCCTATTTGGGACGATGGTATCAGAGGAACAAAGCATGGAGACTACCAGCCATATCGTGATGCTAGAGAAGTCGCGATGAGCAATGGTGCCGATATTGGCCTTCTCTTCGAGGATGGGAATCTGATTGATGGTGATAGATGCACCCCCCTGCTTCTCGATAGTGATGGAGTAGCATACCACCCAAGGCACAGTGATGGGGCACTGGACTCGGTATCCCTGCAAGTAATCAAGCCATTTTTGGAGAGTTCTGGAATTCCCGTAAGAGGCGCCAAGATAACACTTGGAATGATTACTAGGTGCTCTGAGATGATTGTTTGTGGTAGCGGAATGGGGATAAAATCACTAGGAAAGATAGACGATAGGAAGATAGGAAATCCAAGGGGGCGGCTTTACAAAGTGGCTTCTGAGGGATGGTCGAAAAGATTGAGGATCAGCAAAGGAAACGGAGGAAGGGGTCATGAGTAATTCTAGGTGGAAGTCACTAGGAATTTCTGACAATGAAGAGCTCCTCATAGAGCTGCTAATACACCTCAGAGAAGAAGGTGATTCTTTTGAAGATGAGATACTACTACACTCGGGAGGCCCTGTAACTGACCTCTCAAAGAGATCTTTACTCCCATCTTTGGATAGTATAAGGGTATTGATGGTTGAACCAGAAGGTGAATCCTCAGAAGAGATTCCTTCTGCCCTAAGTGGAGAAGTATGTTTGGGCTCTCCTTCACCACTAAATCTTGTCATTCAGGAAAGAGAAGGCCATAAGTGGAACACCCGTGAAGAGGTATATTGCGCTAGCCTCACAGAAGCCTTGGACTGTATTAGTCAGTTTGAGATTACCTCAGAATGTCACAAAGATGTCACATTTCACCCAGGAGGGTTCACTGGAATACTAGGTTATGACCTCTCTAGATGGTCTGAGCCTATCAGACTCTCCAATACGCCTGTACCTGGTTCTGTATTAGGAGTCCTTTGGAGAGCAGATGCATGGTTTATTCACGATAGAAATAGCGGTGAGATAGGAGTACTAGGGATAGAAGGTCATCCATGGCTTGATCTAGAGTTACCAGAGATGGAAGGATTCGATATGCCTGCGATTCCGAAATTAGATTCTGTTCCCCACAGTGAGAGTGATTCGGACCATGCTAGAAAAGTATCAAGAGTCAGGGAGAGTATTACTGGTGGAAATCTGTACCAAGTTAACTATGGAAGAAAGTGGAAGGGAGAAATGCCAGGTCACCCATGGGACTCCTTTCTCCTTCTCACTCGCTCTAATCCGGCTCCCTTCTCATCTTGGATGATGGTATCTGACCTAGGATGGTCAGTAGCTTCCTCAAGTCCTGAGAGGCTCGTTGAGCTAGAACAGGGAATAGTCAGAACGAGGCCTATCAAGGGAACCAGAAAGAGGGGTGGGAGCGTAGAGGAGGACCAGAAGCTCAGAGAAGAAATGATTTCTAGTGAGAAAGAGATATCTGAACATCTAATGCTAGTGGACTTGGAAAGACATGATCTCAGTAAAGTGTGTAAGCCTGGTACAGTTCATTGGTCTGGGTGGAGAATAGAGGCCCTCTCTAACGTTCAGCATCTTGTCAGCGGGGTACAGGGGGAATTAGCACCTGGTTTCACAACGTCCGAAGTTACATCTCTAATGTTTCCCGGAGGATCGGTTACTGGTTGTCCAAAGACAGTAACTCTAGCAGCAATAGATGAGCTTGAAGAAAGTCCCAGAGGTGCTTGGACGGGTTCGATAGGACATATACACAGAGGACATGGAATAGCTGACTGGAATATCCTCATTAGGACATTGGAGGCTCACTCTGGCCCCGAAAAGTGGCATGCAACAGTTCAGGCAGGAGGAGGGATTGTGATAGGTTCATCTCCAGCTGAGGAGGTCGAGGAAGCACGCTGGAAGGCGGCTGCGGTTACAGAGTCAGCATGGGGCTTCAGGACTGGTTTCTCAAACAAGGATCTACCAGAAAGAGGAGTGGAAATATATCCTGTTCCTGAGTATGGAGGAATAATTGATCATCTGAGTCCAGGCTTAATGGCTAAAGAAGGGAGTATTGGTTCGATAGTGAATTATCCATGTGACAAGATTGAAGGTTGCACTCTTCTAATTGATAACTTGGATTCTTTCACTCGAAATATTGCCGAGGTAATTTCTTCATTAGGTTCGGATGTAGTAATTGCAGATGGCAGAAAGTTCGACACAGATAATGTTTCCAATGCAGTCGATGAATTACTACTCAACACTAGCCCAGATAGGGTAATTCTAGGGCCCGGGCCTTCGAGGCCTGAATCATATCCGATAACGATGGAGATTGCTAGGAGAAGCATCTCAGGAAATCTGACGATAGCTGGCAAACACGTACCGGTCCTAGGGTTATGCCTAGGGCATCAAGCACTAGGTTTAGCAGATGGGTGGGAACTAGTCGAGTCTCCCAAGGGCCCTGTGCATGGAACACCAAGCGTAATTATTAGTGATGGCACTGGCATATTCAGAGAATTACCTAGAAAATCTATTATGATGAGGTATAACAGTTTGATTCTCTTACCGACGGATAGTGATTTGATCCCCAATTCCTGGGATGATAAGGGAGATCTTCTCATGGGGGTGACTCATCGGACGTTACCCATCGATGGTGTTCAATTCCATCCTGAATCAGTAGGCAGTCCAAGTGGTCGAGATTTACTATCCGAGTTCGTAACGAGAAAACCTGTAATATCCAATCATCAAATCGAGGAGCAGGTTAGACGACCGTAGTGTTGAAGGACATAGACCCACTGGAAATGACGAGATACATGCCGACGTGTAGGAAATGCAATCAGACTTACCATCAGTCACATTTCGTCAGTGGCAATGGTCCTCGTTACCTGATTTGTGGTCGTTGTGCAGTTGAGACGGGGCTAGTAACTGTAGATGAGGCTCCCCAGTTCTACAGTGACGAGCTCGCAAGAGCCAGACTAGTCCTATACAGCAAGAGGTACCGTCCACTTGCATTCACTAGTGCAGGATGGATATTGTTCCTAACACTCGGGAGAGGGATAGAGCTGTGGTCAGGAGTATTCTTCGGTACTCTACTTGTCGCCACATTGGCGACTCCGGTACTTCATTTCCTAGGTTCAGCCAGATTCAAAGCAGAATTATCTAGGCTTACTCCGTGAATCTACCACGGGAACCATTGAAATATCATTCATTACTCTGAGAATGTAGAGGGAACAGTGGGTTCCCTATGAAAGCCCGTGAGACTGGATGACGATAATGGAGGAACGAGAACAAAAAAACAATAATTACTGGAGTAATAAAATGGCGCTTAGTGAAGCGTTTTTCAGTATTGTTGATACTATATATTCTCGTTCGAATAGAATTTCCGGACCTCCCGGAAGCATACTAGCGAAGGACTCCCCAGCGCTAGCTGTTTCCGGAAAGAGAGAACAGCGGGTTCTCTGAACTGAATTTGGAGATATGATGAAAATGCAGAAGACAAAGAACGCGAGCATGCTAATTGCACTGCTCCTTGTAACAATGGCGGGCTCCGTTGGCGTAAGTGCCGATGGATCTGACCCACTGGACCCCTCTGATGGTGGTGCAGACTGGGATAATGATGGGCTCACCAATGCCGAGGAGCAAGCTGCAGGAACTGATATGAACAACCCCGATACGGACAACGATGG
>CEVS01087043.1_pt1 | contig 15671 bp, 8 predicted proteins | sample 361571 | NCBI WGS metagenome assembly CEVS01 (sample SAMEA2623850, study PRJEB7988) | marine metagenome | isolation source: saline water (ENVO:00002010), including | reverse complement strand
CAACCAAAACACACTCCAGAATTAGGAAAGCCTTCAATAAGTGTCGTACAATGTGACAATAGTTGAGAGGAGGCTTGTCGATGTTAGATGGAAAACAGAAAGCAAACATCTCGATTGAAGCGACTCCTAGTGGAAAAAGTCTTCCCGATTGGCTGTTTGAATCATTAGCATCTAATCAATCCCGTGAAGTTATTATCATTTACCCTAATGAAAGTTCAAGAAAGTCAGCATTGAATAAATTGGCCGATGTGACTTCATACATCGATTCGTCAAAGCACATGACCATACAACGCTTATTTGATACACTTCATCTCGATTTTAGGTTACCAAGTAAAATGCAAGACGATGCATTACTCTTCTCAATTGTCCATCAAAGAACCCAACAACATGCTCACAATGGGCAGCTCCCACTAATGTTTTCTCCGATAAAAGGTAGAATATGGAGTGAGTACAAGACTGAAAGGTTACAGTCATTACATAGAGAGTTAAGCGAATTAAAAAGTCCTTGGAGATGGGAAAACGATCCTGGCGTAAAAGAATTTCACAATATACTAAAAAAAATTGAACAACAAACGAATAGCACATATCCGGATTTAATGAAAAGTAATTTATTAGAAAGGTTGAATTTTGCAGTTCAAGAAAAAGAGGTTCCTTTCAGTTTATCAGGAGTTGAAGGCATCATTATTCTTGACCATGCGCCAGATTTTAGCGAAATAAATCGATTGCTATTACAAAAGATATCCCGTATAACTCCAATCCATCAATTATGCAATCCAGGATCTTTCCGTCTAGGATTTCATGGCGCTTTTGTAGAAGATATCGAATGGTGCGACGAAACCACAATACCCAAATGGATACCTAAGCATGAAGTGTGGCGATACCCCAAACAAGCCAATTGGATTTCACCTGTTGGAAAGTTAAGAAGTACACAAATTCATCGAATTTCCCTGGAAAGAAAACATCATAATATTGATACAACGTTTCAATTAATTAAGAACTACCTTTCGTCGAATGACGGTAAAGTAATTGTTATAGATGCTGGATTAAAGCATAATAGCAGAGCATGGAAAAGTCGATTAAATGATATGGGAATAATCTGTGATTCCAAAGCCAAAACTCTCATTGAGCAACCATCCATTGCAGGACTGATCACTCTCTTACAAATTGGAGATGGCCTCGAGGCATGGTCATTTGAGAAATTTAGAAGGCTAATAGAAAACAACGGCCTTCCAATAGAATTTTCTTCATTCAATGAATTGATACATGCTACCGAAAAAGGTTGGAAGCCGAAACCACACCTAGATATTTTAGAAAAAATCTCACGAAGTTTTCATGTTTTAGGAGGCCCAGGGGCATTAAGAAGATGGTTGAAAACCTTGGAAAACGCGAAACCAATTATCGGAGATGACATTGAATTAGTAAGACAGAAATTAGAGGAGACCCAGTGGTGGCTTGCAAATATCTGTCGGTTATGGGCACCATTATATGAAGAAGCAAAAGATTACAGTAATGAATCATTTATTGGATGCTCATCAGGCAGTAAACTTCCTCTTATTGAAGAATTAAGTCATGGAAATAATTGGATTAATGAAATTTACAGATCAATTAACTGGAAACGCCTTACTCTATTAGATGCAGAGTATTCCAACTCCATTACCGGATTACAAAAATTGATTGAAGAACACCATCGCCTAATGTTTTCATTGAATGAAATTGGATTAAAAACCCCCAACTCTGGTGAAGATTTCATAAGACACTTGATGAAAATTATTCGTAAAACTAAATTGCCAAATTCAAGACTTGAATCAGCCAATGTGAAGGTTTTGACACCATTAGAAGCATTTGGTTTGGAAGCTGATTTGATAATTTTATCTGGATTGGATGTAGATTCATGGTCGATGAAAGCCCCTAAAATCCCATGGTTAGATTCGGAGTCAAGATTACAGTTGGGATTACTTAATTCAGATATTGAGATTAGAAAAGGACGACATCATTTGAAACATTTTCTTAATGCTTCTGAAACCGTTGTGATTCTTGATACTAGTGAAGATGAATCGGTAGGTCCCGCAGCACCATTGGTTGAATTTTTAGAAGATGCGAAGCGGAGTAAGCAATTCCAACAACTTAGTATTATACCATCATTTATCTCTGAAAATGAATATGATGAAAGTAATCTTGATAGATCTTGGGACCTCAAATCTCAAGCAGAAGAAGAACCAAACATTTGGTTGACTCCTAGGCCTTATTCGATGTCCATGGGGGACAGTGGTGCAATAGGCCATAGGTCTGGATTTAGAGGCAGAGACGCCCGTCAACGTACAGGCTTAAATTTAGCCAGTGGTAGAAAGGTTACTACTCGTCCGATTTCGATTAATAATTTAGCATCAGCCCATGAATTTTCAATTTATAATGACCGACTTATCCGTCAACCAAGTCATAAAAATATCAACAAGGAAGAGTATCTTCCTTGGGAATCAAGAGAATTAATGGTTTCAGTTGATGATTTAACTATGCGGCCTACTAAGTCTCAGGTTATTATTGGTTCAAAAGATGCAAAGGAATGGCCACATCTTGGTATGAAAGGTTCTCGAAGCAAAGGTCCAGCGATTGATCCAAGACCTTTACCTATGTTTGATTCTGGAAGCGAATCAATACAATCTATTACTGGATTTATTTCTCAACCAATTATTCGTAAAAAATGGTCAGCTAGTAGGATTCAATCATGGTTAAAATGTCCCCGTCAGGCATGGCTTGAGAAACACCTAGGTGCTAGAGAATTAGAACAACCGACAGAGGATATAGACGACAGGGTGAGAGGACTATTAGTTCATGATATAGAAGGCGCAATATTGGAAGAGCATGGAATTAAAATCGCCGGTGAGCCTAGTAAAATTACGCTTCCATTATCCAAAGGACCGTTGGATACTATAGAGAAGGTTTGGAAAGTGGCATTAGATTATCTTGAACTTAATGCAGAATGGCTTACCAGATCTAATGCTGTTGCTCATCACAGATGTAGAGATATGATTGGGTTTACTTCAGAAGAGTGGAACTTGTATCTGCAAGGAGAAAAAGACTTACCTCCTAGGGGCAGAATTGGGAGGCTTCTAGAAGCCGATTTTTCTCTAGAAAATTCAGCCCCTATAGCCTGTGAATGGGTATTATCCATGGATAGTAAAAATAGTGTATCGCTACAATCTAAATCAGATAATAGTTCATTAGTTTCTTTTGAATTAACAGGTAGAATAGATCGAGTTGATTGTATAGTATTAACTAAAGAAATGCGAGAAAAAGCCATCTTAGACGGTATATTATCTGAAGATGAAACAAAACAACAAAGATGGATTATAATTAGAGACATGAAGAACATAAATGGTCCAAAGAAAGAGGATAGAGGAGACCGCCATCGAAGAGCTATATTTGATGAAGTGCAATTAGGGTTATACGCTAAAGCATGGGAAATCGCTTATCCAACAGATAGAGTTGTAGGTGTTGGTATTAGCGAGATAGGAGAAACAACGACTCATTATGTTGAACTTGATTCAAGTGTTAAGAAATATATTCAAGACTTATCAATAGGGGAAATCACAGATTATACTTCTCTCCATCATCGTCCACTATTTGATAAAGAATTTATATCGAGTAATGGGTTTAGGTCTTGGATGGATGAACGTTTAAGGACATCTGCAAGGGTGATTGAACACTCTAACTCCGGTTTTGCTCAACCAGTTCCAGGAAAACATTGTTCATATTGCTCATCACGAAGAATGTGCCCTTCTGCATTATTGGGAGGTGATGAGAATTGATTCCATTCAATAATAGTCAAAAATTAGGATTAGATTTGGATAAGCATATTGCTTTAGATGCAGGTGCAGGTACCGGAAAAACCGCAGTTATGGCAGAAAGATATGTTCAACATTTAATCACTCCAGAACAACGCGCAACAATTCTATTACCGAAAGGGCCTAGAAAACCATTAGAGGGCCATGGTGCTCTAAGGGCCCCTGCTAGAGAAAGAACTGAACTAGGCGACTGGTCCGGTCTATTACCGAATGAAGTCGTAGCGATTACATTTACTAAGAAAGCAGCATCTGAGTTGAAATCTAGAATCCGAAAAAGACTAGCACTCACTCGAACCTTGACAGATTCTAATAAGGAAGAGGGTATTTACGACCCTAGAATTCGTCGTTCAGGAGATTTAGAAATGTTACTTTCGGGGCTAGATGAAGCGCCCATTTCAACCATTGATGCTTTTCTTTCTCAATTACTTGCACCACACTTGGATTTAGTGGCTGTAAATCCTACTAGAGAACAAATTTCCGAAGTAAGGTCGCCGTTGTTGGTAAAGGAAACCATACACTCTGCATGGCGAATTAGGACAATCAATGATGCTAGAGAAGCCGGGATTAAGGGAGATATTGGAGGATTCATTGCTGCAAGAAATAGACTCGCAATTTTAGTTGGTGGGCAATCGAGGGCAGAAGTAATTCTGACTGGATTATTGAATACATCTTTATTTGTCGATGAATCTAAACGTTCCTTGAAGAAGAGAAGTAAACTAAAGGGAATTAATTGGGACGGGGTCTCTGCAATTGATTCAGAAATTATTCTTGAGATGTTCCTTGAGCCAGCCGCTGATATTATCGATAGTTTTGCTGATAAATTACATTTTGAATTGAATAATTGGGTTGACCAAATTCTACTTCATCCTAATGAATTAGTTTTAGCTTGTGAAACAGAACAGGGGACTAGAAGCACCCGATTTAATCAATTAGTTAATCTGGCTAGACATTCTTATCCATCTTCAAAGATTGAAAGATTACAGTGGGTATGGATGGTTTCTTTAGCCGCTGCATCATATTCCTCGTTGATAAAAGATGGAATGACATTCTTCCCTAAAGGAGGTTTACCCCAGCCCAATCATTGTAATGAATGGATGCCAGGATTGTTTCCCAAGTCTAAGGTTAGAGGAATTACGGGCAAGGTAAAGGATTCAATTTATGAAAATTTGAAAAATATAGCAGCAAAAATGCATGAACATTTGGCAAGTAAAAATGGACGTCTAGTAAGATTACTTGGGCGTAGTTCATATTTATTCAACCCAATATTTAATTTACAATTTATGGATTCAGATTGCCCACTGATAGCGCATCCTTTATCCAATGAATTTAGCGACATTGCTCCACAAGGTAAATTACGAATCACAGATGATCTGCAGACAAATGTATTAGCAGATTTGTTGTTGGTTCACAACGGGTGTAAGGAGATACTAAACTTAAAGAAAATAAATGAAGGAGTTCATGATTTTGATGATACTCAAAGGCTGGCTGCGGATTTACTCCTTGCTCGGTGTCCTGACTCGGTTCGTTATGAATATCCGCAAAGTGTAGTTGAGGCATTGGATAGTTTAGATGATGAACCTTGGTTAGATCTACATATTTCAGCGGCATTAACAATAGCCCAAGAACATCCAAGTTGCTTTGAAGACTTACAGAAAAGATTTCAGGTACTTCAAATGTTAAGAAGAAACTTTAGCGCATTCATTATTGACGAATATCAAGATACTAATCCCGCACATTTTAGACTATTATCACGTCTATGGGGGCGAAGAAGTCGTTTAGCAGACGACCCATCTTCCCCTATGGGGCCGTGGGACCCTACAGTATGTATTGTGGGCGATATGAAACAGAGTATCTATCGATTTAGACAGGCAGAAGTAACCGTCATGCTAAGAACAGTCGAGGCAATAAAAAATATCAATTATACAGAACAAAGTGAATCAAGGTTAAGCCATTTGAAGAAAGCCAACCATGGTAGAGACCCAAGACCAGTTGGGGCGGGAGGAGAAATAGGATCTTTCTCCAATCAACATCCTCCGTCTGGAACAAAATTAGAATCAAAGCCTTGGGAACATGTACCTGTTGAGTTTGAAGATTCAAGTGGTGATACTAAAAAATATATTCAAATATCTCCCGAGCGAGTAAAAAGAAGATTACTCGGCCATATCGATTTAACTTCTAATCATCGTACTTTGCATAATTTGATGCTAACCATGAATGGAATTTTTGAAGATGTTTTTGCTAGTCGGCATTATGTTCTTCCAGGAGATTGGCATGCAAAATCTCAAAATTTAAAACCGGCTCGCAAAGATGAAAATAAAGGGGTTTTGGAATGGTTATTACCTTTACAAACAAATGTAACTATACCGACAGCTGATTTGAATAATCCAAATAATGTTTTTTCAGATCCGAATGCTAAAAATATCCATCTTGAACATGAATTAATTGCGCTAAGACTTCACAGTCTTCTGACAGAAAATAATCCAAAGGTTTGGGATAGTGAAACAGCCTCATTCAAAGAGATTGAAAGTGGCACAAAAAATATCTTGCCAAAGGATATTATGATTCTCGTTCACTCTCGAAAACATATTCCTGATTTACTACAGAGGCTCGGCAATAAAGGGATACCTGTCATCTCGGATAGACAAGGAGAATTACTAAAGCGACCAGTCATTAATGCCTTAATGTCGGTTTTACATTTAGTCGCGTACCCCAAATCAAAATTTGCAGCGATTTCTTTTGCTCGCTCACCGATACTTGGATTTACTGATAAACAAGTAAATACAATGTTTTCTGAAATTAAAAACTCAGATAACTGGTGGGATGTAATTACAAAATATGCACCATGTAGTAGAAGTAAAAATCTTATCGAACATCTGAAAAATCTTGTAATTAAGGGCGGAGTTCACGAAATATTAGATGCTGTTTTAGACCATTCAGATTTACTAATTGCATTCCCAGACGATACCTCTAGGCAGAATGCAGAATTATGGTGTGGCTTAGTGTACAATATTGGGCGTGAGTATGGGCATGACCCAACTGAGATATATTCTCACCTTAATTCACTTCAAAGCCTAGGTAACAAAGGTCCGCAAGCAATTACCATTCCATCCGGTGGAGCAGTTAGAATTATGACAATTCATGGTGCTAAAGGTTTACAATCAAAAGTAGTTGTTGTAGCAGGGATGTTCCATGCAGGAAAATCAGACTCATCACTAGCGTCTAGAAATAATGTTCTAGTAACACCAGAAATAGTTGCAGGTCGTATTAACCCATGGTCGTCAAGAGATAGGCCTTATGATGGGCTTTGGGAATTTGCCAAAAATATGGACTCAGCCCAAAGACAGGCAGAACGTAGAAGAGAATTTTATGTTGCATTGACTAGAGTTAGAGACCATCTAATTGTGGTCGGAACTCCAGATAAGAATTGTCAAATAGATTCTAAATCGAATAATTTGAAATTTAAAAGCAAACCATCTCTAAAGACCATGGGTTCGATGTGGATGGATGGACTTAGAAGTCTATCTCATTCCAATCAAGTAAAAGATTCTCCATGGCTTTTACCAAACGATCGATTCGGCGAAGAATTAGACACATATAGTGAAACCCAGGTAGAAATTAATCCGTTTGCAATATCTAATGATTCAATGCTTGGAGCAGATTCAATCAAATCACTTCGTGTATTTCATTCACCAGAATGTTTTGATAAGAATAACCTAATCTCTCCTCTAACCAAATGGCAGAATATAGAATCTAGATTGGATAAATTATCTGCTGAAGATAAATCTAACACAGATTCAGAGGATGATAATATTGCAGTAGGGCATACTATTAGGATGAGTGCCCATAGTCTTGATACTAGTTTCCAGTGTAAGCGCAGGCATTGGTTAGAACAGGTTAAAGGATGGAGTTCTGAACCCATCTATTTGATTAAAAATGAACATAATTCAATTGAACAAGAGTCAGTTTTTGTTAGCCCCACACTATTTGGAACAATTGTGCATCGTTTGCTAGAAATCGGTTTAAAAAATCCTAGTAAAGTCAACGGCCCTCCAGTGATTCCTTTACCTTCTAGTTGGCAAAACGAGAATGATAATTTACTAAAAGATAAAAATTTAGTCGAGGAAGTACTTCGCGAAGAAGGTATTACTCAGAAGTCAACAGGCATAGAGAAGAAACGAGCGCTTGCAATGGAAGAAAGAATCTCTCAGATTTCTAACTTAGTAGATAATGGCCTTATTGGCAGATATGCAGAAGGAGAGGTCCATCACGACAGGATACCGGAGGGGCTTAGAACCGAGTTACCATTTTTCTATCAACATGCGATTGAAATGAAAGATGTTTATAGATTGGGCTTTTCTATTGAAGGGATAAGAAGATTATCAAAAGTTGAGAATACCAAATTCACATTTGATGGCAGAGCAGATTTGGTTCTTGCTTTTAGAGATAAAGATGGAATAGGATACTTACAAGTTGTAGATCTAAAAACCACAGGGTGCCGGAATGATTTCAATTCAGAAGATCCAAAATCTGGGTCTCCACTACAGGTTGTTGAAGGTGACCTTTTGAGTAGATTCCCTCAAACTGCTGCTGAAAGACAAATCCTTCATGAGCATAGACTACAATTAGCTCTTTATTCAATGGCATTAGAGGCAATAGAACTAGATAAGTCTGAAGAATTGAGAAGAATAATTCTACCTCCAGCAATTTTGGTGGGGGCATCTGGAAGAAGTATTGAATTAACTCTGGACGAGTACAAACAAGCTAAAACTGATTTAGAGAATCATTTACTTTGGATGGCTGAATTATCCGCAGAAGCAAACTCTTTACAAGAACCAGACCGATTGGAAGGGCTTGATAATGCTACTTGTAAACAATGTCCATTTTATAGAGGAGACATCAAATTGTGTGGGCCCAAGCACTTATCGATTCCTTTAATCAAGAGTTCCTCTGACCAGCAATGACTAGGGTCCCAGGTGATTTTTTCCCCGCTTGCCAGTGAGTAATATTTGAAAAGCCAGCTTTTTTCCAAGCCTCAAGCCACTGTTCAGTACTCAAAGTGGCCATTCTAACACCAACATGCTCAGGCCATCCAAGACTTTCTTCATGTTCGAGATAATGGTCAATTCCAATTACTGCCCAACCCCCCTCATTAACCCATTTCTCAAAAAACAATTTTAGCATTTCTTGAGGGTCTTCGAGGTAGTAAAGGAATTCCATTGAATGTAAAAAATCATACTTTCTCGCCGGGGTGAATTCAGGCAATTTACAAACAGAATAATTTCCATTTACATCAATTTGTTTTGCCTTGTCAATCATTGCTTCTGCTCCATCGATACCTTCTGCATAATCACATAATTCATGCTCATTAAGTAAACGAACTACCCAACCATTGCCACAACCAACATCGATTGCAGAGAAATTCTGCTCCAATTTTTTAGCTTCTTTGAAAATAAAGTTTAACATTTCACTTACTGCAAAAGAGTGTCCTTTTTCCATTCCTGAATCCTTGCCCGCAAGGGCCCAATCATGGAATACATCAGTGGCTTTTCTTATCTCCATGCCACAATCGAAAAGACTCTATTCAATAAAGCGTGTGATAAATAATCCATCGAAACAAAAAAAGTACTGCTTTGTATCCGATAAGTATGTCCAGTGAATCTCCTTCTCTTAGCGACGTATTATATCCGTCAATCGAACCACACACCACAGGTAACTTATCAGTTTCAGATTTACATACAATTTTTTGGGAAAGAACCGGAAATAAAGATGGAGAGCCGGTTATAGTAATTCATGGTGGCCCAGGTGGTGGAAGTCAACCAGCGTATCGTCAATATTTTGACCCAGAAAAATTCGACATTATTCAATTCGATCAAAGAGGATGTGGAAAGTCGGTTCCATATGCAGAGCTGGAAGAAAATAATACTCATTCCTCAGTAAACGATATCGAGGCATTAAGAGAACATCTTGGCATTGAATCATGGCATGTATTTGGAGGTTCATGGGGTTCAACATTATCATTAATTTATGCACAAAATTATCCACAAAGAGCTAGAAGTCTGATTTTAAGAGGTATTTTCATGTGTAGAAAAAGTGAACTGCATTGGTTTTACCAAGAAGGAGCCAGCCATATATTCCCCGATGCATTTGATTCTTATCGTGACCACATTCCAATCGAGGAACAGAGCGATTTAATCAAGGCATATTACAAGCGGTTGACTAGTTCTGACGTTGAAGTTAGGAGGGCTGCTGCAAAACAATGGACAAGATGGGAAATGGCCACTAGTCGATTAATTCCTGATGTAGAATATTTGGAAAAGGCAGAAGATTTAGATTTTGCAGTAGCATTTGCTAGGATAGAGTGCCACTATTTTATCAACGCCATTTTTGTAGAAGAAGCACATATTCTCAATAATATTGATAAAATTCAGAAAATTCCTACATTTATTGTACAAGGGAGGTATGATGTTGTATGTCCAACAAGAAGTGCATGGGATTTACACAAAGCAATGCCAAATAGCATTTTGAAAATAATTGCAGACTCTGGACATTCGATGGGAGAAGTAGGTATTGCTAAACAACTAGTATCATTTACAGATAATGTATAATCGTCTTAGTTTGTTAATTTCCTGACCTATTGAAGCGTCGGCTTGATATGCTCAAGGCTAGTGGACTAGTATTGGAGGCAAGCCTCCGGGTGAGAAAATGGCCGAAGAAGGGACAATTACTCCTGAAGTTAGAATTCAAGCACTAGAAGAAGCATTGGCAACAGAAACTGAGCGAGTTCAGAAATTATTCGCTGCATACGAAGGCCAAGAAAAAGACTTGATGGATGCACGTGCTGAGATTGAAGTACTTGAAAAAGAAATCATTGAAAGAGAAATCGAGAAAGAGACTCAAGAAGCTCTTTTGTCTGAAAAGGAAGTTAGAATAAGAGAACTTGAATTGCGTGCAGTAAAAGCCTCAAAGAAGGTTGAACACCTTGAACCTGAACTAGAAAAGATGGAAGAGAAGTATTCTCGTGAAAAAGATCGTCTAGGTAAAATATTCAATATCGCAACTGAACTTGATGATGATTTGAAGTTGGCAGTATCTGAAATGAAAGCTAGAGACGATTGGTATGTCGCTCACATGTCATTATTCGAAGATCTAAATAAAGCAATAAAGGAAAGATATGAAATGATTGAAAGAGCGGTTGAATCCGAAAGAAAATCACAACATATGGCTCGTGCATTTGATGAGAGAATGGAAGAAATGGTTAGCGCCAGAGCTGCAGAGATGACGCTGGAAGAAGCTGAAGCAACTGTTAATACCAAAGAATCTGTTAAGGCTGATGAAGATAAAGATTACAATGAAAAAGAAGTCGATCAAGCAATTGAAGCGGCTGCTGAGGAAGCGACAGAAGAAGCAGAAGTAGCAACTGAAGAAGCGACAGAAGAAGCGGCTGAAGAAGCGGCTGAAGAAACCCCAGAAAAAGAAGCAGAGCCAGCACCTGCGCCTACTTGGGGAGATGACGAAGATCCTTGGGCCGATAATTAGGTGATCTAATGGGGGGATTGGCCCGCGGGGGACATGCCCCAGTTCTAATCACTTTTATGATGGGAACTAGTGCAATTATTATCGGAATAATGATTGATTCACTGAATGGTTTAGTGCATTTATTCGGTATTTTATGTTGGATGTTATCAGCCTTTTTTGTTAACTTCTGGAGAGATCCAGACAGAATAATTCCAAAAGGTGAAGGAATTCTAGTTTCTCCAGCAGATGGACACGTAATGTTTGCTAGAAGAGAAAAAGCAACTGGTAGAAGACCGTCATCAAAGGAATTAGAAAACACCAATATCGAGGAAGATCCAATGACTGGGACGTGGTTCCCTTCGCCTTTGGAAAGCCCATTAGAATTTTCAACTGAGCAACGATTTGAATCAGTAAAAGAGGGGGAAGAGTCCGATGATGATATATGGAGAATTGCTATTTTTATGTCTCCGCTTGATGTTCATGTAAATCGCTCACCTTGTAAAGCGACAATTGAGAGGATGGAACACAGGATTGGAAAAGGCCGTCGTAGAGGTCCGTTTTTACCTGCCATGAAGAAAGAAAGCGAAAATAATGAGAGAGTTAGAACAGTATTTCTAACCGAGAAAGGAATTCGTATAGAAGTATGTCAGATTTCAGGTGCTCTAGCGCGAACCATAGTACCATGGCTTTCTATCGATGCTAAAGTTCGTCGAGGTCAAAGGTTTGGAATGATTAGATTAGGTTCTAGAGTTGATATTAGAGCTCCTGCTAAACTGTTCAAACCAGTTGTAATTTCTGCTGAGTCAGGAAATTCTCAATTCCCTAAGGGGCAATTTGTTCAGGCAGGATCATCTATTCTATTCGAAAGTATCAGCGATTAATGAAATCGGTGGTTTGAAACACAAGACCGTATCGGAGACACGAGGAGGAATTCTATGGCAGCCCCAAAATCATTAACTTTAGTTGGAGATGGTGGTAAAAGCGCTAGAATTCATGACTTGATTAAAGCACCAGCCAATACTCCTTGGGCTAAAGCCAAGCAACAATCTTGGGATGGAAATGAACCTGCAACAGTATATTACACTCCAGAAACTTTGGCAGATGGTACGCAGTGTACGGCTATAACCGTTATTTTACGTACTAAAGGTTGCCATTGGTGGTGGTCAAGTGGGTGTACTTTTTGCGGATATTTCAACGATACTAGAGACGATGTTACCAGTGAAAATTTACATGCTCAATGGAATAAGGCAAAACTTGATTTTAATAATTTTGAAAAACACAAGATGGTGAAGGTGTATACCTCGGGTTCTTTGTTAGAAGACAGAGAAATTCCAGTTGATTTTCAAGAAACCGTCCTTCGCGAATGTCATGAAATGGGAAAGGAACTGATTGTCGAGAGTCGTTGTGAGCAACTTACTGAAGAAAAATTACAATGGGCAACTTCGATAAATCCAAATTTTTCAGTAGCAATTGGATTAGAAGCATATGACGACGAAGTTCTTCGTTTCCATGTGAACAAAGGATTTACTACTAAATCATGGGATAGAGCAGTTGCTAACTTGCAAAAATTCAATCTTAGAATTAAAACATATTTGATGTTTAAGCCACCGTTCATGAGTGAAAATGATGCACTTGAACATGGAGTGAAATGGATTTCTGCCGTAGCAGAAAAGAGTGACGAAATATCAGTAAATCCAATGAATATACAACGAGGAACGATAATTGATAGATTACATCGAAACAATGAGTATAGGCCACCTTGGCTATGGTCTTTGGTTGAAATGATTCGTCGAGCACATCCGATTATTCACCCCAAAGGAGGAACCAATGGTGATGAAGATCAGATATCCAGGTTGATTATTCACCCCACAGCAGGTGGTAAAATCAGGGGCGCGCATAATTGTGGTACTTGCGACAGCATGGTGGTTTCAGCAATCGAAAATTATGCTGTATCAGGTGATTTGGCTGAATTTGATGGCTTAGATTGTGAATGTAAATCTATTTGGGAAGAGGAATTATCTTTGGAGTCAGATTTACCTATACCGCTAGGTGTTTCTAAGCCTCGTAGAGGAAATTTGATTAATCGATTACGTTCTTTTTAGGGCTAAAAACTAGTCAATCTTTATCACTACTCTCCAAGTGGACAGATTGACCCCTACGGGGTCAACGGGTGAACATATGTCGAATAACACAATTCTGCCAGATACAACAGTTGGAACCGGGCAGCCTACATTTGGAAGAGTATTACTAACTTTGATTTTAGTTGGAATTATTGGATTATTTGCATTATTTACTAATGTTTTCGGCTGGGACTCAATGCCAATAATCGGTGACATTGTTCCTTTGGTTGGTAATCTCGGAGGTAGTGGAATTTGGTACTATCTGATTGGATTTTTTATAGGAATTGGCATTATTGTAGCTACCTTCATTGGTGAGGTAGTAGTAGAATAGGGGGTATGATTTATGGAACCAGTATTTATTTCAGCAGCTCTTGTACTTGCCTCATTGATTGCAACATCTTATTTCATTACAAATGGATTAGGGACAATGGGAGAACCACTTCGACAATTTTCTTTGTTTTTGATGAATAAAGCGCCGGTTGGGTTAGTTGATTTATTCAGCGATAAGCCTGGAAGCGGTAGTCGTACTTGGATGAAATTTGGTTCTGGTTGGTTTCTTTTAGCCTCAATTTCCGGTTTTCTCGCTATTTGGCATAAATACGATCCAACTGCACTTGATTCTCTAGCTAGTATTGGTTGGTCTTATGATGATGGTTCTGCATTACAGGACTTCACCATGGCTTCATTGAAGATGGCTTTCATCTATCTAATGGTTGGAGGAGGAATGGTTGCAGTTTCCCGTTCAGCTAATAATCGAATGGCTAGTGAAGCAAACGCTTCTATGGTGGCAGTAGTTTATACAGCATTGACTATTTTGAGTTTGATTTTACTACCAATAGTATTCTCATTCATCACAGTTTCAGATGAAGCTGGAAAGTTAGATCTAGTTTCGATGGTGATTAACTACGGTATTGCTTCGATGTTATTTACAGCAGTTTTGATTAATGTATTATCCACTTACTCAATGCGTAGAGATGGAACATCATCAGTTTCTGCTTGGTTCTTCATAATGGCATTGATGACAAAATTAGTAGCATCTACATTCTATCTCTTTGGTGAATTTGCAGGCTCAACACAGACCGTATGGATGGCTGAACAAATGCTCAATGGCTGGGTCCCTCTAGCATTGATGTTTTCTGTAGCATACCATCTCATACCCTTTACTACACAGAAACCAATTTGGTCTCATTCATTATTGAATGCTGGAATGGTATTGCTATTTGTTACAGTTCCGCCATTCTTTATTGGAGAGGTTGATGCTGGTGAATTATTACAGAATGTAGGAGCGCTTCTTCTAACGTTTTCACTAATTCCAATACTTGCAAACTGTTTCAATTTACTTGCAACTGCATCTTCTAATTCTTCTGCCATTTTGAGAAATCCTGGGGCATTAGCAGCAACCCTTGCAATGTTTATATTACCATTATTTGCAGTTGGAGGCTATTTCACTAGTATGGATACATTCACAGGCACCGATAAATTAGCAGACTTGGCTACTATGGTTGATAATAGTTTCATGTTCACCGTTGGTGGTTTAATGATGGTATCGACTATTTTCGCATCCTATCCTCTTGCATCAGGAAATCAATTAGAAGATTCTTCGAGAGCAAATCTTGCAGTTTGGTTCATCTTATTTGGCGGTTTAGCCTCAGTTATTACAATGCTTATTGGCGGATTTACTGAAATCGCAGTTAGTGATTCTGGCGTTGAAGATGCCGTCGCCTCATCGTTAGGATTTTACTTAACCGCTTCAGCACTATTCTATCTAGTTCCTATCGCTTCAATAATGGCAATATTGGTGTTGATTAGAACTGGTAATTCCTCTAATAAGATTGAAGAAATAGGACAAGAGATTACAGATATCGATGTTTATGTGTTGGGCCAAGGAACAACAACAATCCAACAATTATTAGGTAGAGGAGTAGGAGTTACAACTCAAATTGTCGTTGGAGAATCTGAAGAAACAGATGGCGGTTCAACAGTCATTGGCGTTAATGCAGAATTACATAATGACGAAATTACAGAATTCCCAGAAGAAGAAATTGTAGAGGAAGAAGAGGCAGAAGAAGATAAAGGTCCTGCTAAAGAATTAGTTATGCTTCTAGACTATCTTAAATCATCCGACAAGACAGTATTCGATTTCTTCCGTTCTATCGATTTAGATTCATCCGGAGAAATCGATAGTTTTGAATTC
>CEVS01189845.1_pt1 | contig 15693 bp, 13 predicted proteins | sample 361571 | NCBI WGS metagenome assembly CEVS01 (sample SAMEA2623850, study PRJEB7988) | marine metagenome | isolation source: saline water (ENVO:00002010), including | reverse complement strand
ATATTCCTCTGATAATAATTCCGAATGGATGGATGTTAAAACACTGAAAAATTGGATCAAAAAGAACAAAGATAAAATTGGAAGAATTTAATAGACCATAAAGACCAAAAACTTTTTCTCAATTTTTTTAATACTAAATATCGACTTTTTTCTGAATATTTTAGGTTTTTATGCGCCTTAATTTAAATTTATGATTAAAGAAAAAACAAAACCTTCGAGTAACAAAACTGCAATTACTTTTCTTTCCGGATCTGCAGGGGAATTAGATTGGGTGATGCCGATATTATCATTAATACTCAATCAAGGTTTTAAACTAAAGATTATCTTTTTGAGTAATCATGTTTATTCAAGTATAAGAAAAAATAAAATGCTCAATGATTTTGTCAATCAACAAAACGTTAACTTAGAAGTATTCCATCATACAGGACCATATTTAGAGAGATTTGAGCGTTTGACATACCTTACGCATAGATTTTTTCTTAAATTTAAGCTTAATGAATTTGTATTTCTTCGCTCTTTTCATCTTCTATTAAATCGAATATTCGGAATTATCTTTTTATGGAAGTTCCCATTTAATGTCTTAGATTTTGCTGAAGATGTTGATTTGGTTCTCTCTGAATATCCTTCCTTAAGAAGACCACGAGACGCATGGTTTAAATCGAAGTTCAAGAAATCTATTTTCTTTTACTTTCCTCATTCACCTCACATATATGGCGAAGACATTAATACAGAATCAAATGAAACAAAATCAATAGATTGCAGCAAACATAACTTCCTTCTACTCGGACACCCCACAGATTATTCAATGATAAATGATGGTAGAGAGCTAGCTGATCCTAATCTAGAGAAAGTTTTTATCGGGCATCCAAAATATTCAGACATTTGGCTTAAAGTTTTAAAAGACGAAGCTAAAAGATATCAATTAGAGTCTGCTTCAAGAGACAAAGTTAATATACTTGTTCTAAGCAGGGGGATTGGTAGTTACTTAGATAACCAAGCTCATAGCAATTTAGTAGAAACAACTATCAATACAATAAATACTTTGGTTCCGAATTACAATTTACTAATAAAAAAACATCCTAGAGAACTTATTTCATCTTGGGACGAGCATCTAGACAAAAATACATCTATTGAAATAGTTAATGAACATATCTTGGAAATTGCTAAAAATGTTGATTTTGTGATTTCATTTTGGTCTTCTGGCGCAATGGACTGCAATACTTTAGGAGTTCCGGTAATTGAATATTTTGATCCAAACAAATATCCCAAACAGCAAATTTCTGAAGGTGAAGGATTCACTACCATTTATCGTAAACTCGGCATAGTTTTTCCGGCAAATAATGAAATAGAACTTGGCAGGGTAGTTGCTTCACTTGTGGAGTCAAATGCAACCAAAGCTAAAATTACTCCTCATTCTTTCTATAATGATTTAATGAATAAGTCTAATAAATGGGACAAAACGATTAAAAAAATACTTCTGCATCATAGACTCATAGATGAAGATAATACTGATCACATTGAAACCCCGGCCTAATGTTGAAAACTGCTTCTTTTCAATCTTTTATGGAGAGTAATTCTTAAACCTTTCAGGTGTATACTGTTGAATAATATGGATATAGTTGTAATTGGTGCGGGCTTGTATGTTTCTGGTAAGGGAACAACTGGGTATGGGACTATCCTGCCAGCAATCTTTGAATGGAAAAGACTAAGTAAAGATATTGGAAAGTTTCACTTTGTATCAACCTCTGTGGAGTCTGTTAAAGAGTTGCACGAGAAAGCCACCCAATTAGTTCTGAAGACTGGAGTTGAGCTAGACGTTCTTTCTTACCCTGAATCTGGAAATAGAGATTATTTTGCTTATCGTAAAGTCATAAGCAATCTTGAGCAGCCAGCGTGCGCAATCATAGCTGTTCCTGATCATTTACATCATCAGATTGCTAAAGACTGCCTCGAAGCGGGCTTGCATGTCCTTCTAGTTAAACCCTTCACAGCAACTTCTGAAGAAGGTTTAGATCTAGTGAAGATTGCAGAAAGTCGAAGCCTTTACGGCGCTGTAGAATTTCATAAAAGATGGGATAGATCTAACTTAATTCTAAAAGATAAATTTATGTCAGGTGAGTTAGGCGCTCCTCTGAATTGTTGGGTCGAATATAGTCAACGAAAGTCTATACCATTATCTCACTTTAAAGATTGGGCCTCAAAAACAAGCATACTTCAGTATCTAGGTGTGCACTATATTGATTTGATCCGCTTTGTAACCGGAGCTTCTCCCAGAAGGGTAATGGCTGTAGGTCAGAAATTAGAGATTATAAAGAGTGGAATAGACACATATGATTCTATTCAATGTGTGATTGAATGGGAAATGAAAAATGGCTCAACCTTTACAGAAACTATCTTAACCAGTTGGGTAGATCCAGAAACTAGTTCTGCTATGTCTGATCAGAAGATTAAATTTATTGGAACAGATGGAAGGTATGAAGCTGATCAAAAAGAACGTGGCATAAGGACTAATACTCTTGATCAGGGATTGCAGCACATAAATCCTGATTTTTGCATGCCCTATGGAACTGAAAACGGATCTATTCATTGGCGAGGTTACGGAATAGAAAGTGTTAAAACTTTCTTGGATGATGTTTCTGCTCTTGAGCAGAAACAAATATCTCTGTCGGAACTTGAAAAAGAGCGACCTTGTTTTAAAGAGTCCCTAATCAGCACTAATGTTGTTGAAGCTGCTCATGAGAGTTTAAAAAATAACTCTAACTGGCAATCCGTATAGAAGTGAATTTGCGTGACAAAATTAAAATAGATATCTGTTTGATTAAAGTTAAAGAAGATTATGAATATATGCATGATTCCTGTCAGACAAGGATCAGTTAGACTTGCAAAAAAAAACTATTTAAAGATAGGTAAGTACACTATTTTAGAAATTGCTTTATTGAAAGCTAAACAGAGCAATGTCTTCGATGAAATTGTAATTAACACAGATGATCCTGATCTAGAGGAAATCGCCTCTAATCTAGAGGTTAAATTTTATCTCCGAGATGAGAATCTAGCTTCATCAGAAGCTACAAGCGATCAAGTAGTTTTAGATTTCTTTGATAATCATCCTGCAGATAAGGTATTTTGGGTAAACACAGTTAGTCCTCTTCAAACCATTGATGACATTAAACAATTTGTGAATGCGTCACTAGAGCCGGATTGGAAATCCGGTGTATCAATTAATCCTGCACAAGTACATGCTATCTTTGAAAAGGAACCTCTTAATTTTGATTGGAAAAATGGTTTCGCTAGAACTCAAGACTTGAAAGCAGTAAACCTTTTTAATTACGCCATGATGGGTTGGCACAGGGAAATGACGCAAAAGCTATCCTCAGGTCAACTATTTGATGAACATACCAAACTTATTACCTCTTCAAGATGGAGCAGCTTCTTGCTTAAGAATAAAGAAGATATGCAGCTAATAAGAAGCTTATCTATGGTTGCACCTGACCAAGGTTTAGAGTTCTAAACATGGAAAATAAGAAAAATTTAAATTCAGTTCAGAAAATTGAAAATATTTTTCTTCAAGACAAAGCCTTATTGCAAATAAAAAAATCTTCTAGCAAAGAAAATTTTTTTCTGAAGACTAAGATTAAAAACCTTCTCTTAGTACCATCTTTTCTTTGGAAAAGGGTTTATAAGGTGTCGCCTAGTGTCTTGAAGGATATATTTTTCTGGTCTTCTACATTTCATAAATCTCCTTCGTCTAAGATTTTAGCTAAGACAAAATATGAAGAATTTAGGACCTTGTTGGATATCAAGGTTTCAGCATTGGTTCTAAATAGTATTCCTAGTGTAACTTTGGTTAAAGTAAAAGAAGCCTTTAATAAAGGCTACTGTATCAATGAACTTACAGATATATCAGAACTTGACCCACTTATTGATGAGGTTGTTAACTATGCAAGTCCTAATATTGCAGGAGCAAGACCCTACCTCAAGGATGGGAAAAAGAGAATTATAGAGGACTCTTTTTCAGCCTATTATGATTTTTCAGAAAGTCATTCTGAAAAGATAACTTCTTTTCTTAATAAAGCCCTCGAAGAAGATTTTGAATTTTATCTATCTGCTATAGCTGGTTATAGCTGTAAATTAAAGAATATATCGTATTCATTAGGAATTGTTTACGGAGAAAATTCTAATTCTGAGATGCACCAAGACTCATTTTCAAGTGTAGCTAAAGGTTTTATTTATTTACAAGATACTGATTTGAGAGGAGCTCCTTTTGAGTACTGCGAAGGGTCTTGTCATGATGCTTCTTTCAGATCTCATCATACAAACCAAGCGGTCATAAGTGATGACTTCCTTGCCTCTAGTTCTACTAGATTGAGAGGCTCGGCACTTGAAGAAGCTTTAAAAAAATTCCATCTAAAGACGTTCATTGGTCAAAAGGGAACATTTATTTTATGCAACACTTCAGGCTATCATAGGAAAGGTGCTCACAATATTGCAAGACCTAGGATTTCTTTAAATTTTGAAGTAAAAAGAAAGAGTTTGTTTAGTAAGCTAATCATTAATATCTTTGCACTTATTAGATTTAGATTTACTAGTAACAATTAGAATAAGATTAAATTTAGAAACTCACGATTATGCGTTTAGTTAAAAATGATTCACATAACTTATATCATCTGCTCTAGATTAATTATTTATAATTAAATGAAAATATGACAAAGATAACAGATATTACCGTAACAGATATTAGAGTTCCAACTTCAGATACATTACTTGGATCAGACCCATTTCATAAAAAACCAAACTACTCATGTGTGTATACATCCATCAAGTTGAGTAACGGGGTGACAGGTAATTCTGTTTGTTTCACCTCTGGTGCAGGTAATGACTGGATAGCATATGGTGTAAGGGATATATCGCAGTTAATTCAAGGCTTAGAGTTTTCCAATTTCACTGAAAATCCTGGAATACTTTATAAGCTAATTAATGACCATCATCAATTGAGGTGGTTGGCAGATGGTGTAAACAGGATGGCATTAGGTTCAATAATGAATGCCATGTGGGATGCATGGGCAAAAATAGAAGAGAAGCCCATGTGGAAGCTTTTAGTAGATTTAGAACCTAACCTGGTCATCAACTCCATTGATTGGCGTTATCTAGAAGATGCGTTGACTAAAGAAGAGGCATTAAAGATTTTAAAAGAGGACGAAGACAATCATAAGGGCTTTGAACTCTCCATGGTTAAAAAAGGCCCTAAAGCTTATTCAACGGCTGGATGGCTTGGATTATCGGATAAAGAAATATCTGAAACTATTAAAGACATGCAAGCCCAAGGATTTGATTGTTTTAAAATGAAAGTAGGACAGAATCTTGATTATGATAAGGAAAGGTTGTCTTTTATAAGAAGTATTATAGGCGATGAATCCAGACTTATGCTTGATTGCAATCAGGTTTGGGGAGTAGATGAAGCCATAAATTATATGACTGAGTTGAAACAATTCAACCCAGTATGGATTGAAGAGCCAACTGCTCGTGACGATGTCCAGGGACATATCAAGATATCTAATGCTCTTAAAAAATTTAATATCCAAGTTGCTTCAGGGGAACAAGTCCCTTCTCCTGTTATTTTTAAACAACTTCTCCAATCTAAAGCAATAGGTTTTTGTCAGATAGACGCGTCTCGATTAGGAGGTGTCAATGATGTCATGGCTGTTATATTGCTTGCTAAAAAATTCAATATCCCAGTATGTCCCCATGGTGGAGGGATAGGTCTGTGCAATATGATTGTTCATTATGCAATTTGGGATCAGGTAAAGGTAGCAAGCCACTCTAATAATCAAGTTGTTGAATATTTAGAATTTCTTCAAGATGAAGTATTCCTCCATCCTATTCAAGTTAAAGACGGACATTACATAACACCTAAATCATATGGTTGGGGCTTAGAAATGAAAAAAGAATTTTTTCATTCTCATGTATATCCTACAGGAGATGTATGGAAAGATAGAGTGGATTCAGGAAGCATAACTTTCTTACCTTAATAAAATAACCATAGTTTTTTGCCAAAAATAGGAATCAAATAAATGAAATATGATGTAGTAATCAGGTGCAAAAATGAAATGGAATGGTTGCCGCGTGTTCTGACTTCAATCAATAATCAATCCTTGCAACCTGCACAAATTATTTTAGTAGATAACTCTAGCACTGATGGCTCTTTGGATTATGCAGAACAATCTGGATGTACAGTCTTAAAATATGATAAAAGTGAGTTCAACTACAGTTATGCTCTAAATCTAGGGATTAATGCGACTTCAGAGAAAGAAGTTTTAATTTTATCTGCTCATTGTGAACTCGTTACAACTGATTCTGTACTAAATATGATAGAAGTGCGTCATGCTTACAAAGCAGCGGGCGTGTATGGCAGACAGATCCCTACGATTGATAGTAATCCAATTGACACTAGAGACTTAGTTACAGTCTTTGGCAGAGAGCGTATTGTCTTCGAAAGCCACCCTTTCTTTCATAATGCCTTTTCACTAATTGAACGAACTGCCTGGGAAGAGTGCGAATTTGATGAGAATCAGAATGGTATAGAAGATAGATTTTGGGCAAGACAACAAGCCTTACGAGGTAGAAAAATAATTTATGAACCTGAATCAGTAGTTTTTCATGAGCATGGTCTAAACCAAGGAGCATCTATAGACCGAGCACATAGGGTTTGCGATAATCTAAAGGACTTACATAAGGACGACATTTTTACTTGGCCAAACTTTAATTCTCAGGACTAAATAGACAAATAAAATCTGAGTATAAATGAATAACTTTTTAATTTTGTGATTAATTACGGAAAACAAAATATCTCTCAAGAAGATATAGACGCTGTAGTTGAAGTCTTAAAATCTGACTTCCTCACGCAAGGACCTAAGCTCATTGAATTTGAAGACGAGCTTAAAAAGTATTGCAATGTTAAATTTGTAAAAGCAGTTTCTAATGCTACTTCGGCACTTCACATAGCATATTTAGCCATTGGTGTAGGTAAGGGTGACATAGTATGGACATCACCTAATACTTTTGTCTCAACTGCCAATGCAGCTTTGTACTGCGGAGCGAATGTTGATTTTGTAGACATTCACCCCGAAACATTCAATATGTCGGTTCAACATCTCGAAGATAAACTTATCAAAGCAAAAAAAGAAAATAAGCTTCCTAAATTAGTGGTTCCTGTTCATTTTTCTGGTCAGAGCTGTGAAATGAAGAAAATTTGGAGTTTATCTAAAGAATATGGTTTCAAAGTCATTGAGGATGCCAGTCATGCACTGGGCGGTAAATACCTCAACCAACCAGTTGGGAGCTGTGAATACAGTCACATGTCAATATTCAGCTTTCATCCTGTAAAAATGATAACTACGGGTGAGGGCGGTGCAATCACCACAAATGACCAAGAACTAGACAATAAGCTGTCTCTATTGAGAACGCATGGCATTACTAAAGATGCTAGCCAGTTCAAGAATGAAAGTCATGGAGCCTGGTATTATGAACAACAAGCATTAGGATATAATTATCGCTTGACTGATATACAGGCTGCTTTAGGTCTAAGCCAACTGAAAAGATTAGATAGTTTTATTGAAAGAAGAAAAGAGATAGCTGATTTTTATCAAAATAATTTAAAAAATGTTTCACTGCCATATCAGCATCCCGATGTTCATTCCTCTTGGCATCTATTTGTTATAAAAGTAAAAGACAGAGAAGAGGTCTTTAATAGGCTCCTACAAAAAGGTATTCAAACTCAAGTTCACTATATACCTGTAAGCACACAACCTTTTTATAATAGTGAAAAACTAGAAAACACTGAAGATTTCTATAAAAATTGCCTAAGCCTCCCAATTTATTTTGATTTGAAAGACGATGAGTGCGCCAAGGTAGTGGACAGTCTTAATAATGATTAATCAAATTAAAACTACTATCTCTGAAGAGTATCAAAATCTTAGTTTCGATCTTTTTAACTGGGATGATGTTATTGAAAATTCTTCAAATGTCCCTGTTTTTTATTTAAAAAGTTCTGTTGATTATTATGAATCATATTTTGAAGGGCAGAATTTGTCTTTTGTATTGAAAGAGAGTGATAAGCCAATTGGAGTAATGCCCTTATTTATATACAAGGATAAAGAGGAGTGGGTCTTATCAACAAATGGAGAGGGGGTCATCGGACCTTTGTTTACAAACAGTCTTCCTAAGAAATTAAAGAAAAGATTAGAAAGACAGATAGTTGACATAGTTTTGCTTTTGGCCGAAAAGTTAAAGATAAAGAAAATAAATTTTTTAGAATGTTCACCTGTTGTATCTGGCTGGCACCTTCTATGGTTAGAAAGATCGTCCAGAGACTTCCTAACCTATCAACTGGCCATAGACCTTAATCAAACAATCGAAGAGATTAGATTAGACTTTCGTAAGAGTTATAAACCTCTGGTAAATAAGGCTTTGCGTGAATGGAAGGTTGATGTCTGCCGTTCAGATGATGAAAAGATATTTGAAGAGTTTAAATTGTTGCATATAAAGGAAGCAGGGCGTCAGACACGCAGTGATGAGTCTTGGAATATACAAAGAAATCAGATAATGAACAACGAAGCTTTTTTGGTAACAGTGCGAGATGAAAAAGACCTCATTGGAGGTGGTTTTTTCACTCACACAAAAGATATCGGAATGTACTCCGTGGCTGCATACAAGAGAAACCTATTTGATAAACCAATCGGTCATGCAGTGCAAATGATAGCAATAGAGAGACTAAAAGAAATTGGTTGCTCTTCATATCAGCTTGGCCAAAAATCAACTCATCTAAGTTCTTCAAATGTAACAGACAAAGAATTATCTATTTCCCATTTTAAAGAAGGCTTTGCAGGATATGTTTACGCACAACCTCATCTAGAAGTTAAAATTTAGGTCCACTACCTAATATGAAAAGTAATTAAACTTATTAAGGTATGAGTAAAATAGCCCTAGGAACTGTCCAATTTGGAATTGACTACGGTATAAATTCCAAGCCTGGGCAGGTAACTTCTGTCGAAGTTAAGAGGATCCTAGATTATGCCCAATCTAGTGATATTGATATTCTTGATACAGCACCTGCTTATGGAGATAGCGAAAAACAACTTGGTAATTATGATTTATCAAATTTTAATTTAACCTCTAAGACTCGACATTTTCAGGGAGTCAACATAGGCGAAAACGAACTGAATCTATTTAGGCAGGATTTTGATCTAACTCTAAAGCACCTAAAACAAGAGAAGATCTATGGTTTGCTGGTACACAACTCTAAAGATTTACTAAAATCAGGTTCTGATAAATTATTTGGAGAACTCCAAGAGTTAAAACTAAATGGAAAAATTCATAAAATTGGTGTTTCGGTTTACGATCCCATTGAGTTAGATTCTGTGCTGAGTAGATTTGATCTAGATATAGTGCAATTACCTTTCAATATCCTAGATAGACGAATGTTAGAAAGCGGGATGCTTAATTCTTTATATAAAAAAAATATTGAAATCCATTCAAGATCGGTATTCCTGCAAGGTTTGCTACTTGCTGAACCTGATCTACAATTAGAGCAGTTTAATCAATGGAAAGATCTATGGAAGCTATGGCAAGAATGGCTTGAAGATAATAAAATTTCTGCATTGGAAGCGACAATCAGGTATGTTCTTGGAACCGAAGAAATCTCTAGGGTATTAGTGGGTGTTGATTCTGAGATTCAACTAAAAGAAATCATAGCAGCCTCATATGGAGATTTACCGAATCTACCAAGCAGTTTAACTACTGATGATACTAATCTATTGAACCCATCAAATTGGAAAAATTTATGAAAGTGGTAGCAATTGTCCAAGCAAGACTGGGTTCTGTTCGGTTACCCGAAAAGGTTTTGAAGACTATTACTGAAAAGCCAATGATAGAACTTCTATTGAGTCGTTTATCTAAATCAAAGGAGCTAAACGAAATTGTTGTGGCTACTTCCAGTAGAAACGAAAATGATAAGTTAGAATTTTTAGTTGAAACTTTGGGTTACAAATGTACAAGAGGTAGTGAGAATGATGTTTTAAGACGATTTTACGAGTCAGCTATATCTTGCCAAGCAGATGTAATAGTTAGGATTACTGGAGATTGTCCTTTGGTGGATCCTGAATTAGTAGATGAGTGTGTAAGAGAGTTTAAAAAAAATGACATCGATTATTTTTCAAATATTGACCCAGCCACCTATCCAGATGGTCTAGATATAGAGGTGTTCTCATTCAAATGCTTGAAAAGGGCCTATCAAGATGCTTCATCAAGATATGATAGAGAGCATGTCACGACTTATATAAGAAACTCAGAAGCCTTCATGAAGTCTTCAATGCAAAACTCTATAGATTTATCTAATCAGAGATGGTCTGTTGATGAACCAGAGGATTTGGAGTTAATTAGAAATATTTTTGAATACTTTAGTCCAGATATATATTTTAGTTGGAATAGAGTGTCTGAACTAATCACTTCTAAACCAGAATTTTTTAAAATAAATGAATCTATTAAAAATAATGAGGGATCAATTATGGGTACAGGTCAAAAACTTTACAAAAGAGCTAAGAGGATCATTTCTGGAGGAAACATGCTCCTTTCTAAAAGACCTGAGATGTTTTTACCTGATCAGTGGCCATCTTATTTTAGTAAAGCTAAAGGCTGTAAAGTCTGGGATTTAGATAATAAAGAGTATGTTGATATGTCCATAATGGGAATTGGAACCAATATTCTTGGTTATGGACACCCTGAGGTTGATGAAGCTGTCCAAAGGACGGTAATAGATGGCAATATGTCAACGTTAAATTGCCCAGAGGAAGTATATCTATCTGAAAAGCTTATTGAACTTCATCCTTGGGCAGATATGGCAAGATTAGCAAGAGCTGGAGGAGAAATAAATTCAATAGCTATACGAATAGCTAGAGCAGCCACAGGTAGAGATAAAGTGGCTATTTGTGGATACCATGGTTGGCATGATTGGTATCTTTCTACTAATTTAAATAATGATAAAAGCTTGGATGGACATCTCTTGCCTGGTTTGCAAACAGATGGTATCCCCAGAGGCTTAATTGGAACTACTTTGCCTTTTAACTATAACGACATTAGCCAGTTAGAAGTAATCATCAACGAAAATAAAAATCAGATTGCTGCTATAAAAATGGAAGTATCAAGAAATGAAGGTCCAAAAGACGACTTTCTTCATAAGGTAAGGGATTTAGCTTCAAAAAATGGAATTGCACTTATATTTGACGAATGCACCTCTGGTTTTAGGGAAACTTTTGGCGGTCTTCACAAGAAATATGAGGTTGAGCCCGACATAGCACTTTTTGCAAAGGCTTTAGGAAATGGTTATGCAATATCTGCATGTATAGGAAAAAAAGAGTTCATGGAAGCAGCTCAGAAATCTTTTATCAGCTCAACCTTCTGGACTGAGAGAATTGGTCCTACAGCTGCTCTCAAGACTTTGGAGATTATGGAAAGGGAAAGATCTTGGGAAGTCATCACCAAAAAAGGACTTGAAATTTCAAGTAGATGGCAAACTCTAGCTGATAAGTATGATTTAGATATCTCTACATGGGGTTTACCGGCATTGAGTGGTTTTACTTTTAATTCTAAAAAAGCCCTTTCTTATAAAACTCTCATAACACAAGAAATGCTAAAGAAAGGCTACCTAGCTGCAAATTCTATATATGTCTGCACGGAGCATACGCAAGAATTGATCAATGGATATTTTGAATGTCTAGAGCCTATATTTTCAACCATCAAAGACTGTGAAGAGGGGCTCAAGGTTGAATCCCTCTTGGAAGGACCAGATTGTCACAGTGGATTTAAGAGATTGAATTAAAAAAATCAATATTTTCTTTCTTCACCCACCTATAATGAAAGAAAAGCCTGTCAGCTATTTTTCTATTATTTGGGTCTAGAAGTAGTTTTGAAGATAGAATCTTATGGTTTTATGACGAGTTAATATTGTATGAGTAACTACATAAAGATTGACGGAAGAAAAATTGGCCCAAGTGAGCCTCCCTATGTCATCGCGGAAATGTCAGCCAATCATAATGGAAAGATTGATAATGCATACAAGATAATTGAAATGGCAAAACTGTCAGGTGCTAATGCAGTTAAATTGCAAACCTATAGGCCTGATACTATCACTATGAAAATGAAGACTCCTGAATTTATGATAGAGGGGGGATTGTGGCATGGTCAGAGTTTGTTCGAACTTTACGAAAGTGCTTTTATGCCTTGGGATTGGCATGAACCCCTATTCAATTATGCCAAAAAACAAGATATAACTATCTTTAGTTCGCCATTTGATAATTCTGCTGTAGATTTATTAGAAGACCTCAATGCGCCGGCTTATAAAATAGCTTCCTTTGAGGCAATTGACCTTCCCTTGATCAAATATGTCGCGCTGACAAAAAAACCAATGATAATTTCAACCGGGATGGCTGACTTGGAGGAAATCGAAGAGGCTGTTTCTGCAGCCCAAGAGGGAGGTTGTAAAGATCTAGCACTACTCCATTGTGTTAGTGGTTATCCTGCCCCAGCGTCTGACTATAACCTTAGAACCCTTGTTGACATGAAAAATAGGTTCAACTTAGTAACGGGTCTTTCTGATCATACTATTGATAACAATACAGCAATAAGTAGCGTAGCCCTTGGAGGCTCAATCATCGAAAAGCACGTCACACTTGACAGAAAAGGAGGAGGGCCTGATGACTCATTTTCATTAGAAAAAAATGAATTAAAACAATTATGCGAGGGAACTTTTACTGCCTGGAAAGCTCTTGGAAAGATAGATTATGGGAGAAAATCAAGTGAACAGGGTAATGCAAAATTCAGACGTTCATTATATTTTATTAAGGATATTCAGGAAGGTGAATTTATAACCGAGAATCACATAAAGAGCATAAGACCCGGTTACGGCCTAGCCCCAAAGCATTATGATGAGGTCCTAGGAAAAAATGTTAGGAAGGATGTTAAATCTGGGACAGCTGTTAGTTGGGAGCTTATAAAAAAATGAAAAAATTAATTTGGATAGACGTAGGAACCCATTTTGCCCAAGAACATAATTCGTTATTTGGATCTAATTTAAAATTTTATTCGTTTGTTCTCCGTAGACTAATTAGCGGTGGAATCTTAAAAAGAGGTAGATTTGTGAGTTTTAATCAATTGAAAGATATTCTCTATTTAAGAGGAGCGATTAGAAAAAAAAGTAAAGATTTCTTTTCCGTATTTGTAGAGGCAAATCCAAAAATAGCTCACAAAAAGAAATTCTATCCTGCAGCTGATATGTTTTTTAATTTGGCATTAACTGATGAAAGATATCCTTCTGTGTCAATTGCCAAGCTTTATATTGGGCATGGAGATGAGTTGTCGGAGGGTAATTCAATATTCCGTGAAAAACATGATGATTCAAATAACCAGCATATTGCCACATTAGGAGTATCTACCAAAAATTTTTTTGATGGCTTAAGCCAAAATCTCAATGAGCAGTTTACGAATTTTAGTGTTCTATTAAGATTGAATTGTGAGGGTGTTGAGGATGATGTTATATATTCTGCACACAAAAGTTTTGGTAAAAATCTTAAATTAATCTGTGGATCTCTTAAAGATGTAGAAGAATTAAAAGGGTTAGATGCTTCTACTAAACTTCACGAATATCTAGAGGAAGAAAATCTTCCTTTTGTTAAATTTTCATCTGGAATTTATAGCTGGCCAGAAGCTCACAAAGCTATACTTGACTTACTTGAGAATCAAGAAAATCTTTAAAAAGATTTTGAATTTACTTCTTTGTAATTATGAATTTCAGCATATTTAGACGTTGAGTAATTGGAATGATCAATATCCTGTCTTTTGATTCTATATATATGCTAAGTCCTATTAGGAAGTTTTACCTATTCTTAATCAAACGATTTTCGCGTACAAAATATACATCATCTAACAAGTTAGTCATTTACAGACTGGATAAAGAAAATATCTTTATAAGAAATAAAAAAAATTTTAGTGGCAGTGTAATAGGAATTAATCAAGAACAAATAGATGCTCTGAGTATAAAGTTCTATCACTTTTTAGAAAATTCAGTTCACCATGATCTGGTCACGATAAAAGGTTTACCTCTTTATGATCTCTATAAGAGGCAGGTAAAGCTTAAATTGTCTGAGGTATTAAAGTGCGCTTTTAGGATCAATAATTTGAATAATGGAACTGACAAAACCTTAGAAATCTTAACTGATAGACAAACTGCATCTATCATGAAAATTGCTTTCTTATTTTTGGATGAAACGCCTGCTAATATTAACTGGAATGTAAGTCACTCTCTAACAGTCTGCATAACTTTTAATGCTCTCTTAATGAGGATTGCTGCTCTTCTTAAAATGCTTGTAACACCAAGTGCGTTACCCAATAAATACTTTATTAAGGAGACTAATAAAAATTTACCAACCGTTTTATTAGCCTTGCCTAGAAGAAGACCTGAAGATTTTTTAGCAACATACGTAGAAGATTTAGAAGATAATTTTAATATTGTTTTCTATGCTCATGGAGACTTTAAAAGCCCACCTGAAAAATATAAGCCTGTTGAAATTGATAGAAATAGAGCTTTTATAAAAGGTGCTTTCAACCTTAAGAGCTTGTGTTTCAACACCGATAGCTACATAACAGATATACTTATAATTTTTAAGCACCACTTTAATCTTGGCATTAGTATTGATGTTGTTGAGGCTGTATATTCCAATCATATAGACGTGCTAATTAACAGACAGCAGACAAATGTTATTGATAATTATTTAGCCATTGAAGCTAAAAATAGAGGAATATTCATATTAGGTGATATATTTGAAGAAATATTTTTTTGTGACTCAGCTGTTTGCTCTTCTGAATCTCAAAATAACGACTCAGTCAGATTAGCCTTGCAAAACCGAGCTAATATAAGCTACCGAGGGAGTAATTCACTTATCAAGTACCGCTTGAAAGGTTTTACAAATAACAATTCCAATTATCTAAGGAATTTATTAGAGGTAGAAAACCATAAAAAAGTGATTTTTTATGCTTCAGATCCTTCAAAAGAGGAATCTCAAAGGTACTTGGTTGAAATGTTCCTAATGAAATATTTTGATGATATCAAGGATCATGTTCTCGTCATTAAGACTCATACCCAAGATAATGGAAAAATCACTCATTACTCCTATTTAGATTCGAACAGCCCAGAAAATGTTATTTTGATAGGGGATATAACCCAAAAAAATAAAATGGTTGCTGATGTATTTAAAATATTTAAAGAATTTGATTTTAATGGCGCTATAAGTTCCAGTGATGGTTTTTTAACTTCTTCTTCTTCTTCTATTCTTCAAGCGTTAGTATTGGGAGTAAAGACAGGCATAGTGGACAAATTCAATAACGGATATTATGACTACCTTATAAAATACGATGCTAGTGTTTTGATAAATGATAATGAAAGTCTGGAATCATTCTTAGATGATGACCAAAAGATCATAAGAGACGAAGTTCTAACTTTCTGCGGATTGCAAGACAAAAATAATAAGTTTGACCTTAACGCCCATCTTATTCATTGTTTAAGTGAGTTCAATGAGTCGAAAGGAAAACAAATTGAAGAGCCCAACTATAAAATTGAATCATGAGCACTGAAGTCATAAAAAGACCAAG
>CEVS01112491.1_pt1 | contig 15700 bp, 10 predicted proteins | sample 361571 | NCBI WGS metagenome assembly CEVS01 (sample SAMEA2623850, study PRJEB7988) | marine metagenome | isolation source: saline water (ENVO:00002010), including | reverse complement strand
AATAAACTACTTTTTTCTGGATATTTCAAACTTAAAATCTTGTAGGACTGAAGAGCTTTTTCATAGTTTTTTTGTTCTAGATAAATTCTTGCCAGGGTTTCGGTCATTAGTAAATCCGAATCAATAATTGGTTTTTCTGCCAAATTTTTTATAGGTTCCAATTTTTTAACAGGCTTTATTTTTGGACTTTTTTCAATAAAGTCATCGATAAGTTTTTGTTTTGTTTGATGTTTTTTGATTATTTTTTTACTGAAATCATTAGATCTATCAATCGGAGATAAATTGGTAAGCTGAAGCCATTTTGAAAAAGGATAAGTTTCTCCCTTTTTAAATTCTAAAGGAGCTCCTATCTTGAGTGTGGTTTTATGGGCATCGTTTTTATTTTCAACTTCAATGGCCGCAATTTTTGATATTTGTCGGTTTGAAATGTCTTCAAAGGCTGTAACTTTAATGGTTTTTAAGCCTTCGTGATTGTGCTTTATTTGTTCTGAAGCAGTATTTTGTGAAAAGGCCTCAGAGGTAATAAAATCAAATAAAATACTGCGATCAGAAGTGTAGGCGGCAGTAGTTTTTAGGGTTTTATTGTATTTGAAACTTCCTTCGTTTTTAAGCCCTTTTAAGTAAAGAGCTCTAGCCGCTTGGAAGTAAGGATATTCTTTTATAATTGAATACACAGCCGAAGTTTCCTCTTGTTTCAGTTTTGAAGGCAAGGCCAGTAAATTTGAAAAATCTATCCTGTTCATATTACCAATTTGCTAGGGATGCGTTTATGATGTCTTGTGTAATGCGGTCGTAAATTTCTTTAATGGCTGTTAATTTCTGAGAGCCAATGAGTTGGGCGCTACCTGCATAATCGTAAAAAAAAGAAAACCGCTTTTCAAAATCTGATTCTTCATCATTTTTGTTAAAAAACCTAACATTCACGCTTATGGTAAGTCGGTTTTGGTCTGCAGTATTATTTGCGGTTGCTGTTGTAGGTGAAATACGGTATTCAACAATTTCACCTTCGTACATTATATCACCATTGGATTTTACCAGCGATAAATTGGTTTGGTTCAATATAATATCTTGCAAGGCAAGCGTAAAGTCTCGTTCGATACCAGGTTCGACTAAGTCTGCCGAATTTTGGAAGTAGTTAACTTGAAATGTTTTAGTATCATCAGTGATTGAAATTCCAGTAAATGAATACGAACCACAACTCAAAATTAGTAGCGATGTCAAGACAAAAAATATTTTTCTAATTAGGTCATAAATCATATTGCTTAATTTTCCGGTATAATGTTCGCTCAGAAATACCAAGTTCTTCCGCGGCATGTTTACGCTTGCCGTTGTGCCTTAGCAAAGACTTTTTAATTAGTTCTAGCTCTTTATCGTGTAAAGAGAAGGTTTCTTCTTCTTGTTCTTCTTCAACATCCTCTATGAAATCATAGTTTTTGTCTGGGTTTACAATTTCTATATTTTCATTTTGTGGGCTTGCCTCCGAAAGGGATAAAACTTGATGGTTGGTTTCAGTTATATTACTACTTGGGTCTTTGTAAATTTTTTGTATCAGTTGTTCGTTTTTCTCTTGGACGTCTTTGAAGTTGTCATTTTTCATCAATTCTAATGTCAGTTTTTTCAAGTCATTTAAATCTCCTTTCATGTCAAAAAGAACTTTATATAAAATCTCTCTCTCAGTACTGAAATCACTGTTGGATTTTTTCTTATCTACAATTGCAGGCAATTGAACTCCCATGTCTGGTAGATAACTTTTGAGAGTTGTAGCATTAATGTCTCTTTTAGACTCAAGTACAGAAATTTGTTCTGCTACATTTCTAAGTTGACGTATGTTTCCAGTCCAGCGGTATTTTTGAAGCAACTGAACAGCTTCATCTTTCAGTCTAATAGTTGGCATCTTGTATTTTGAGGCAAAATCACTAGAGAATTTTCTGAATAACAAATGAATGTCTTCTTTTCTTTTGCGCAGAGCAGGAATCGGAATTTCAATTGTGCTCAAGCGATAGTATAAATCTTCCCTGAACTTTTCTTTATTAATAGCTTCAAACATATTAATATTGGTTGCTGCTACAATGCGAACATTTGTTTTTTGAACTTTGCTTGACCCTACCTTGATGAATTCTCCATTTTCAAGAACACGCAATAAGCGAACTTGCGTAGTCAAAGGCAATTCGCCCACCTCATCTAAAAAAATCGTCCCACCATCGGCCACTTCAAAATAGCCAGAGCGTGTCTGTGTAGCCCCTGTAAAGGCGCCCTTTTCGTGTCCAAAAAGTTCGCTATCAATTGTCCCCTCTGGAATTGCACCACAATTTACAGCTATATACTTTCCGTGTTTTCTATGAGATAGTTGGTGTATAATTTTAGGCATTACTTCCTTTCCGACACCACTTTCACCTGTAATTAGTACAGAAATGTCCGTTGGTGCGACTTGTATGGCTTTTTCTAAAGCTCGATTCAAGATTGTGTCGTTTCCTATAATTCCAAAACGTTGTTTGATGGATTGAATAGTTTCCATAATCTAATTATTTTTTGAGTAGCCAAGTGCGATTCCTTTAAGTGTGGCACTTGTACAGTTATCAATTTTGACCATCACGAAATCACCTAATTTGTACTGCTCTTTTGGAAAAACAACAGTACTGTTTTGAGGATTTCGGCCCGCCCATTCTTTGTCTGATTTCTTAGAAGTTTTTTCAATAAGTACTTCGGTAACCTGACCTAAAAAGTCTTTACTTCGATCAAGACTATGTTGCTGTTGAAGGGCTACAACTTCTTGAAGTCGAAGTTTTTTAGTTGCTTCTGGAATATCATTTTTCATCTTTCTTGCCGCCAAGGTTCCAGGGCGCTCAGAATAAGAGAACATATAGCCAAAACTGTACTTAACGTATCGCATCAAACTCAAAGTGTCTTGATGGTCTTGTTCCGTTTCGGTTGGAAAACCGCATATCAAGTCATGAGAAATAGAACAATCTGGTAGGTATTTTTTTATGTTGTCAATCAGCTCAAAATATTCTTCCCTTGTGTGCTGTCGGTTCATGGCTTTTAAAATGCGGTTGCTTCCGCTTTGTACTGGCAAGTGAATGTAATTGCAAATATTTTCATGTTTGGCCATTGTTTGAATGACGCTAATTGACATGTCTTGTGGGTTTGATGTTGAAAAACGAAAACGCATTTTAGGATATGTGCTGGCACATAAATCAAGAAGTTTTGAAAAGTCAGTCGCTGTCGCCCTTTGTATTTCTGAAGCCTTTATAAAATCTTTTTTTAAGCCACCTCCGTACCACAGGTAGCTGTCCACATTTTGACCTAAAAGCGTCACTTCTTTATAACCTTTATCGTGCAAATCATTGATTTCAAAAAGGATACTTTGTGGATCTCTGCTGCGTTCACGTCCTCTTGTAAATGGAACCACGCAAAAAGTACACATATTGTCACAACCACGGGTGATTGAAACAAAAGCAGTTACCCCATTGGAATTTAATCTTACTGGCGCAACATCGCCATAAGTCTCTTCCTTGGAAAGAATAACATTGACAGCACTGTGTCCATCTTCTACCTCCGCTACAAGGTTGGGTAAATCTTTATAAGCATCGGGACCAACCACCAAGTCTACAATTTTCTCTTCCTCTAAGAATTTACTTTTAAGGCGTTCTGCCATACAGCCTAAAACTCCAACTTTCATCTTTGGATTGATGCGTTTAACTGCATTATATTTCTCCAGGCGCTTGCGAACGGTTTGTTCTGCTTTATCACGTATCGAGCAAGTATTGACCAGGACTAAATCGGCATCCTCCAAACAGGAAGTAGTATTAAAACCCTCTTTTTGTAAAATAGAAGCCACAATCTCACTGTCGCTAAAATTCATTTGACAACCGTAACTCTCAATGAATAACTTTTTGGTGTTTTCAAGTTTTGGTCTCAAAGCTAAAGAAGTGCCTTGTTTCGATTCATTAATGATTTTTTCCATGTTTTGTTTTACATAGCTTCTTGCGAAGGCCGTTTGCAAAGATACATTATTTTGAACATTGTGACAAAGTGTCATGTTTAAAAATTAAGTTTTTTTAATTTTTTTCTTGTAAAAACATCTTGTTAATTTAATTTTTGAGTGTACAAAAATATGGACTTGAGCATCTTTTTTTAGTCTGTTTTATTCAAATTACTGTGTATATTAAAAAAAAAAACGATTGAAATATAATTATGTAAAACTTATTTAATATGCTGGTTATCATGATTTTATAAAACTTTTTAAACTACGCTTTTGCCTCTGCTTTTTCTTTTAAATCTGAATTTTAGGAAAAATTTAAAATCTACAATCGAAAAAATCAGCTACATTTGTCTCCTTAACAAAACAAGCTATGGCCAAAAACCTTGTCATTGTAGAGTCGCCTGCAAAAGCCAAAACAATTGAAAAATTTTTAGGGAATGATTTTAAAGTTGCCTCCAGCTTTGGTCATATTGCTGACCTTCCTTCTAAAGAGTTGGGTGTCGATGTTGAAGGAGATTTTTCTCCAAAATATGAAGTGACAAAAGAAAAAAAAACAGTTGTTAAGAATTTAAAAGATTTAGCCAAAAAGGCAGAGATGGTTTGGCTGGCAAGTGATGAAGACCGGGAAGGGGAAGCCATTGCTTGGCATTTAGCGGAAACTTTAAAATTAGACCAAACCAAAACTAAGAGAATTGTCTTTCATGAAATCACAAAAACTGCGATTGATAAAGCCATAAAAAACCCACGCGCAATTGATTACGATTTGGTAGATGCACAACAAGCACGTCGTGTATTAGATCGAATTGTGGGTTATGAGCTTTCTCCTGTCCTTTGGCGAAAAGTCAAAGGTGGTTTATCTGCTGGGCGTGTTCAATCTGTCTCTGTGCGATTAATTGTTGAGCGTGAGCGTGAAATCAAAGCATTTTCACCCACGGCAATTTACAAGGTAGAGGCTCGTTTTACAACTTCGAAAGGGCAGACATTCAAAGCAAAGCTCCCGAAAGGATTCAAATCAAAATCAGATGCTAAATCCTTTCTAGAAAAAAACATCAGTGCGTTGTTTTCAGTATCCGCCCTTGAAAAAAAACCTGCTAAGAAATCACCTGCACCACCATTTACAACCTCGACATTACAACAAGAAGCCGCTAGGAAACTATATTTCTCGGTTAGTAAAACCATGAATATGGCCCAGCGCTTGTATGAGGCAGGACTTATCACTTACATGCGCACTGACAGCGTAAATCTATCTCAAGAAGCAAGAATTGCAGCCGCCCAAGAAATTACTTCTAATTTTGGAGATGTCTACAGTAGTCCAAGGAATTATAAAGGTAAGTCCAAAGGAGCTCAAGAAGCACATGAGGCGATTAGACCCACCAATTTTTCTGCTCATTCTGTTAATGTAGAACGCGATCAAGCAAGATTGTATGAGTTGATTTGGAAACGCGCCATTTCATCTCAAATGAGTGATGCTAAACTGGAGCGTACCAATGTCAAAATTACAACAACACAGCACGAAAAAGTATTTACAGCCAATGGTGAGGTTATTACTTTTGATGGGTTTTTAAAAGTCTATTTGGAAGGAACAGATGATGAAAGCAAAGAGCAAGAAGGCATTTTGCCAGTCATGCAAATAAATGAGTCTTTAACAAATAATTCAATAGTAGCCACAGAACGGTTTTCAAGACCCCCTTATCGCTTTACAGAAGCATCTTTGGTTAAGAAATTAGAAGAGTTGGGTATTGGACGTCCTTCTACCTATGCCCCAACGATTTCAACAATTCAAAACAGAAATTATATTCAGAAAGGCAGTGTTGATGGCCAACAACGATCTTTCAATGTATTGTCATTAAGCGTCAACAATTTAACAGAAACAGTACAAACCGAAAAATTTGGTTCAGATAAAGGTAAGTTAGTGCCTACAGATATTGGAATGATCGTTACAGACTTTTTGGTAAATCATTTTGGGGGGATTTTAGATTACAACTTCACTGCTAAAGTTGAGGCTGATTTTGATGCCATTGCTACGGGGAAAGCTGACTGGACTAAAATGATGAAACGCTTTTATGAATCTTTTCACCCCAAAGTGGAAAACGTGCGTCAAAATGCCAATCGTGAATCCGGAGAGCGTATCTTAGGGAATGATCCATCTACAGGACGTCAGATCAGTGTCCGCTTGGGCAAATTTGGCCCTATGGCTCAAATTGGAACCATGGAAGATGAGGAAAAACAAGTTTTTGCTAGTGTCCCCCCTAATTTGCAGTTAAGCTCTATAACTTTTGAACAGGTCTTAGATTTATTTAGATTACCCAAAGACTTAGGAGTTTATGAGGGAGAGGACGTGTCGGTTAACAACGGTCGTTTTGGACCTTATGTAAAATATGGGAATAAATTCATTTCACTGCCAAAAGGGTTAGATCCATTGAATATAGAGATGGATGAAGCAATCGAAATTATTAAAGACAAAGCTAAAGCAGATGCACCAATTCATGAATATGAAGGTCTGCCTGTACAGAAGGGTAAAGGACGCTTTGGACCCTTCATAAAGTGGAATAATATGTTTATCAATGTCAACAAGAAATACGACTGGGATAATTTATCTTCAGAAGAAATTGAGACATTAATCAAAGATAAAATTCAAAAAGAGATTGATAAAATTGTTCACGACTGGGCTGATGAAGGAATTCGTGTTGAAAAAGCTCGTTGGGGAAGACATAACGTCATCAAGGGTAAAATAAAAATTGAACTTCCAAAAACAGTTGATGTTGTTAAATTAACTTTGGAAGAAGTCAAATCTATTATTGAAACAAAGTTGCCAAAAAAAGCTACCAAGAAGAGTTCAAAAAAGAAACAATAAAATGAATTACAGTCTGCTTTCACCAGTTTCTGATCGTCTTGTTGAAGCTGTAAAGGTGTCTCATTTTCAAACCCTAGGTAGAAAGCTAAAGCTTCATACCTCCGAAACCACCCCTGATTTGAAAGGCGTTGATCTTGCTATTGTAGGTGTACTGGAATCTAGAAATTCAATTGATCATATTGAGCAATCTTTCAATTTAACAGAAATCCGCCAATCATTTTATGGCTTATTCCCCGGAAATTGGACGGCTCAAATTGCAGACTTAGGGGATATTTTAATGGGTGCAGGCATTGAAGACACTTATTTTGCCCTTACAGATATTGTTGCTTCCCTGCTCAAACAAAATATTACTCCAATAATTATTGGAGGCAGCCAAGACCTTACCTATGCGCATTATCGTGCTTATGATAATATTAAGCCAATGATTAATGTCGTAAACGTTGATAAAAGTTTTGATTTAGGTGATTCTTCAAATCCAATTTCCAATAACAATTACGTTGGAAAGGTCATTTTAGAAAAGCCTTACAATTTATTCAATTACACGGTATTGGGATTTCAAACCTATTTCAATTCGCAAGAAGAGATTGATTTGATGGAAAAATTATTTTTTGAATACCATCGCCTTGGTGCACTAAACAAAGACATAAAAACAGTTGAGCCTGCTATGCGAGATGCAGACTTGGTTTCTGTTGATCTAAACTCTGTTAAATCCTCAGAGGTTAGTATTAAACAAAAGTATTCACCAAATGGTTTTGATGGTCGCGAAATTTGTACGATTTCAAGGTATGCCGGCATCAGTAATAAAGTATCTTCATTTGGGATTTATGAATACAAGCCTTCTTCAGACGATGAAGCCACTACAATGTTGATTTCTCAAATGATTTGGTATTTCATTGAAGGTTTTAATTGCAGAGTCAAGGACGACAATTTTCAGAATCCCGATGAATTTAACAAGTATACAGTTTTAGTCCAAGATCAAGAGTTGGTTTTTTATAAGAGCCTTAAAACAGGTCGTTGGTGGGTAGAAATACCATTTTTATCATTTTCACACACTAAAAAAAATAAACACACGTTATTAGCATGTATGCAGGGTGACTATGAAAGAGCTGTTCAGGGTCACATACCCGAAAATTGGTACAAAGCATACAAAAAATATTAAAATAATCAGTTTAAAGTTTATTTAAGAATATTAGACCAAAAAAACTTGTAATTTTAAAATTATATAAATAAGTTTACGAACTTTTAAAAATAGGTTATAGTGCCTCTAAATATAAACTATGAAGAAAATCGTGATTTTAACATTAGCTTTTGTTGTTGTTGTTTCTTGTGGGAGCAAAGACAAAGGCGAACTTACAGGCGTTAAAGGAAAGCGATGGCATCCAGAAAAACCTTATGGAATGAGTCTTATCCCTGGAGGTGCCTTTATCATGGGGAAATCCGATGATGATAAAGTCGACCTTCAAGACGCTCCAACGCGGACTGTAACAGTTCGCTCTTTTTATATGGACGAGACGGAAATTACCAACAGCGAATACAGACAATTTGTAGAATGGGTTAGAGATTCTATTTTAAGACATAATTTGGCTGAAATGGCAGATCTTGAGGGAAAAACCTCCGAAGACGATGGCATTGGTGAATACGCATATGCGGATTCAGGAGATCCCGAAGATCTTTCCCCTTATCAGCGATACATGCTTGACACCTATGGAGATGAACAGCGAAAAATTAACAGAAATATTGACCTTATTTTTGATACAGAAGATTATCCAGACGAACTTTATGCTGAAGTTATGGACGGCATGTATCTACCGCCCGATGAATGGTACAATGGTCAACGAACATGGGACGTAAGTTTGTTCAAATTTAAATATACTGATATCGATATGGAACTTGCGGCAGAATATTCAGATTACATTATCAGTGGTGACATGAAAAGAAGTGATTTCATCACACAGTATGATGTAAACGTTTACCCTGACACAACCGTTTGGATCAAGGATTTTAAGTATGCTTATAATGTGCCAATGCACAATGATTATTTTTGGCATGAAGCCTACGGAAATTATCCTGTTGTTGGTGTCACATGGGAACAATCAAAGGCTTTCTGCCAGTGGAGGACAATTTATAAAAATGGTTACCAGAAATCAAAGAAAAAACAAAACGTTAATGGATTTAGATTGCCATCTGAAGCAGAGTGGGAATTTGCTGCCCGTGGTGGTCTTCAAAGCGCTACTTTTCCATGGGGAGGCCCCTATGCTAAAAACGATCGTGGCTGCTTCTTAGCAAATTTCAAACCTTTGAGAGGCAATTATGCTGCGGATCAAGCATTATACACTGTTGAAGCGGATGCTTATGAGCCCAACGACTACAATTTATACAATATGGCAGGCAATGTGTCTGAATGGGTAAACTCATCATATGATATTGGATCTTATTCTTATTCAGCATCCTTTAATCCAAACGTGAATAAAAAAGATGATCCGAGAAAAGTCATTCGCGGAGGTTCATGGAAAGATGTCGCTTATTTTCTGCAGGTCAGTACAAGAGATTATGAGTATGCAGATTCTGCCAGAAGTTTTATCGGTTTTAGAACTGTTCAGGATTATCTTGGAACCGATGCAACTGCAAATGCAGCAACAAATTAGAAATTAATTTAAATTATACTAAAAAAAAACATCATGGCAAAAGAAGGTAACATTACTATCACAAATATGGTCTACGGACTTGGTGCAGCAATTGTAATCATAGGTGCACTTTTTAAAATTCAACACTGGCCTTTTGGTTCTGAAATCCTCACAATCGGAATGATTGTTGAGGCAGGAGTTTTTACCTATTCGGCCTTTGAAAGAATAAAAGGCGATTTGGATTGGTCTTTGGTTTACCCAGAGCTCTCGGGTGGATCTGCATCTATTGGTAGAAAAAAAGAAACTCCAGAGGGTATTCTAACTAAAAAATTAGATGCACTTTTAAAAGAGGCCAATATTGATGGCGCCCTTGTAAAAAGTTTAGGAGAAAACATAAAAAATTTAAATGCAACGGCAGCTTCTATGGATGGATCTGCAGGGACCACTAACAGATATAACGAAGAAGTATCAAAAGCCACCTCACAAATGGCATCCATTAATAATCTTTATAAAGCACAATTGGATAGCGCGGCGAAACAAGCTGAAATCAATGCTGAATCTATTGAAAATGCAACAAAACTCAAAGAGCAAATGGAATCACTAGCTTCCAATTTATCTTCCTTAAATGGCGTTTATGGAGGTATGTTATCAGCAATGAACAAAAAAAGTTAATTAGTTTTTAAGCTAATCTATATAAACTTATAAAACTAAAAATTATGGCAGAAGGAAAAATATCTGCAAGGCAGAAAATGATCAACTTGATGTATTTGGTATTCATTGCAATGATGGCTATGAATATGTCAAAAGAAGTACTGTCCGCATTTGGGCTCATGGAGGCAAAATTTGCGGAATCTAATATTACTACTTCAGAATCTAATGAAGCTCTTTTAGCGGATCTTATCACTAAGGGAGATGAGAAACCAGAAGAATTTGCAGTTGCTGCCAACAAAGCTCAGCAAATAAATATCATTTCAGACGAATTTTATAGATATATTGAAACTTTAAAAATTGATCTTTTAAAAGCAGGCAACTACACTATTGATCCCAAAACTGGGAAATTACCATTTGAAAAAATGGATAAAACAGACATTCTGGATCAAATGTGGTTTACAGGCGACCGTCTCACAAAAGTTGGTGCCAAAGTAATGGAGAAAATAGAAAAATACAAATCTGATGTAAGAGAAGTTTTAGGAGCAGACGTCAAATATAAAAAAGCCTTAGAAACCTTCAATAATAGATTTAATACAGATAAAGTCAAAAGATCTAAAGACGGTGTTAATGTCGACTGGTTGGATTACAACTATAAAGGTTTTCCTGCCATTGCTTCTTACACTAAGTTAACAGCTATGCAAAATGATGTAAAAGTTACTGAGGCTAGCATGTTCAACTTATTTTTAGGAAATACATTGACAGAAGCCGTCACTCTAAAAAATTATCAAGCCATAGTACTAGCTGATAAATCTGCTTTTTTTGCTGGTGAAAAGTTTCAAGGAAAAGTTGTTCTCGGTAAATATGCCAATGTAACGCCTACCAAATTAGTAGTTCAAGGACAAGAGATTAATATTGCTAGTGCCGTTGACTCAACGGGTGCTGCAACCTTAGATTTTAATGTTGGTAATATAGGTGAGAAAATAATCAATGGTCAGTTTACATTTTTAGAGGACGGTAAGCCCTTAGAAATTCCTATTCTTGGAAATTATGTGGTTGTTCCCAGACCCAAAGAAGCTTCTGTAGCAGCTGATAAGATGAATGTACTCTACCGAGGATTAGAAAATCCAATGACGATTTCTTTTGCTGGTGTTTCTGACAATAATGTTGCTGTTTCCGCTCCAGGTCTTACAAAGGCGGGTGGTCAAGGAAAATACGTTATTAATCCCCCTTCAGGGTCTAACAATCTTATCGTAACAGTCGTTGCATCATTGGATGATGGTAAGGTGACTTCAAAAAAATCATTCAGAATTAAAAATATACCTAATCCTGTTGGTAAAATTGCAGGAAAGAGTGGTTCCATTAAATTAAACAAACGTGATGTTACAACGTCTCGTGTATTGGCTGATTTTGGAGACTTTGTATATGATTTAAATCCAACGGTGTCTGCTTTTGACCTTACGGTTTTAGGTGAGACCATGACGGTTTCGGGAAACCGTTTAAACCCAGCAGCAAAGGCCTTAATCAACAACGCACCTAGACGTTCTTTAATCATAATCGATAACATTAAGGTTAGAGTTAAAGGAGTTAGTGGAGTTGAAATCCCACCTGCTGCGGCAGTAACAATAAAATTAACAAACTAAATATTATGAAACGATTCCCCTTGTTTTTGTTTATTTTCCCTTTGATTGTCTATGGCCAGACAAATATTTTGAATGCTAAATCCCCTGAGGAAATAGGATCATCTTCAGTGTATGACGAAATGTATGCTCCTCAAAATCCACTTGATTATGGTTTTATTGATGAAAAAGATGTTTTGTTTTCAAAAACAATTTGGGAAGAAATAAATTTAGATGAAAGGGTCAATTTCCCACTGTATTACCCTATAGATACACTTGTCGTGGGTAATGAGAGAAGACCTCTCATTCATTACTTATTGACAGCTGCTATGCAGAGTGATTATCCTATTTATAAAAAAGATAATTTTAAAGATTTGCTTTCTGTTGAGGATTTAGATAAGAAACAAAGGTATCGAATTATTCGTGCTGGGACCGATGAAAATATTGGTCTAGAAAGAATTATTAACGAGTCAGGGAACAAAGAAGATTTCTTAGTACAAAGAGGAATTGATGTTGGAGAATATGCTTCTATGGATGAATCTTTACTAAATGACGATGATTATAACGAATATGAGTCACGCATGGAAGAATTGATTTTCGAAAATAATTTACTTTCTGAAGATGAATATTCTGAAGAGGTCTTCAGTTATGCGGATGTTGTGAAATACAGAATTAAAGGTGTTTGGTATTTTGACAAAAGACAATCGGATTTGAGATACAGACCGATTGCAATTGCTCCTGTGGTTGTAACACCTCGATCTAAGGCCATGATGAAAGAGTTTTCGGATCCTAATATGAAACCTGATTACGTAGAATTATTCTGGATATTTTATCCCGATGCAAGATATACATTGCATAATGCTAAGGCTTTCAATAATAATAATACTTCTAAGCCTGTTACTTTTGATCATTTGATTAATTCTAGGCGTTTCTCAGGTTATATATATAAACAAGACAATGTTTATCAAGATAGAAGTGTTAAAGATTATATTTCAGACAATGCCCTGATGCAATTGTTAGAATCTCAACGCATCAAAGAAAAAATTAGAAATCTTGAGCAAGACATGTGGAGTTATTAAGCTTCACTTTAAATTAACAAAAACGCTTCTCATTATGAGAAGCGTTTTTGTTAATATAAATTTGTCAAATGAAATTCGACTACCTCATTGTGGGTTCAGGCCTTGCAGGGCTTGTGCTCTGTGAAACTCTGCGTAATAGGGGTAAATCCTTTAAAGTTGTGAGCAACACCTCGCAACAAGCCTCAATTGTTGCCAGTGGGTTATATAACCCAGTCGTTCTCAAGCGCTTCAATACAGCTTGGAATGCCAATACGCAACTCCCACTAGCACTTTCGACCTATAAAGATTTAGAAAAATTTCTAGGGATAAAAGTCGATCATCAGCTTCCCATTTACAGAGTTTTTCATGCAGCTAAGGAACAGAACAATTGGTTTTTAGCATGTGATAAGCCAGATTTACAACCCTTCTTAGTTCCTAAAGTCGTAATCAATGACAATACTAACATTAACGCCCCTTTTGGATATGGTGAAGTCAAGCAGACAGGTCGCGTTGATACAAAGTTACTATTAGAATCCTACGTTTCCAGCTTAAAATCGAAGGGTTTGTATATAGAAGAAACATTTAATTACAAAGCTTTAGATCTTCAAATGGGCGTTAATTATAAAGGTCTTCTTGCAAAGCAGCTTATTTTTGCAGAAGGGTTTGGGCTGAAGCAGAACCCCTTTTTTAATAAACTACCACTTGAAGGAACTAAAGGAGAACTACTGCTAATCCATGCCCCTAAATTAAAGTCTGAAGTCATATTAAAATCTAGTGTGTTTGTGATTCCGATCGGATCCGATAAATACCTTGTTGGCTCTACCTATGCTTGGAACGATTATACCAATGCACCTACTGAATCGGCTAGGACCTCAATCATAAATAAACTTCAAAAACTTCTCAACTGTTCATTTGAAATTCTACAACAACGTGCTGGGATTCGCCCAACGGTTATAGACCGCCGTCCTTTGGTTGGCCAGCATAAAGTCCATAAAAATCTCTACGTTTTAAATGGGTTGGGAAGCCGTGGCGTTCTTGTGGCTCCAACCGTTGCTATCAATCTTATTGACTTTATAGAAAAGGGATTGGCACTGCCCAAAGCTATAGACATCAATCGCTTTGCGCCTAAAATTTCTCTGCCGTCTTAGAATCGTAATTCATAAATAAATTAGTCCAAATATTTCTTGAGAGGCGCATGATGACAGCTATGAAACATACCAATGTAACTACAATGGCGGCAAAGTTTATTTTTAAAGAACACTCCAAAAAAAGATGCGTGATGATAAAAGCAGTGAACGAAAATGCTATTCCGACACCATAACTGACATACACAGAACCATAAAAAAAAGAAGGTTCAATTTTATAATTTGTAGCACAATATCTACAGCGTTTATGCATTTTAGGACATTATAAAGGCAATAGGGATTTTTAATTAATACATGGAATCCTTGTGGTACTTGGGTCAGACTCAAAATAATATAGAATAGATTTTTGTCTCTTTTTTTAGCATATATAATTGGTTACTTTTGCAGTGATCCAAAATTACAAAATTGCCTTTAAATCGGGGCTCAAAATAATCTAATGTTAAACGTTCACCAACTTAGTATTGCATTTCAAGGAGAAGACCTCTTTGATAATGTGTCTTTTCGTTTACAATCTGGAAATCGGATCGGTTTAATTGGCAAAAATGGCGCTGGTAAATCGACTTTACTCAAAATCATCTCTGGTGAAATGGAATATAATTCGGGTCAGATTAGCTTTGAAAAAAAAGATTTGAACATCGGGTTCTTAAAACAGGACATCGACTTTACTTATGGACATACAATTCTAGAGGAAACTTACGAAGCTTTTTCAGAGATTAAAGGGATGGAGCGTCAATTGGAGGATATTAACATTCAACTTGCCGAGCGTACTGATTATGACAGTCAAGCCTACCACGATCTTATGATTGATTTAAACGAAGTTCAGCAGCAGTATGAGATCTTAGGTGGCTATAATTATCAGGGGGAAACAGAAAAAATCTTGATAGGTTTAGGGTTTAAAAGAGAAGACTTTGGTAAACTAACCGACACTTTTTCTGGGGGGTGGCGCATGCGCATTGAACTGGCCAAACTCTTATTGCAGCAAAACGATATTTTACTCTTGGATGAACCTACCAACCACTTGGATATTGAATCGATTATTTGGTTGGAACAATTTTTAAAAAATTACAGCGGTGCTGTTGTTATCGTCTCACACGATAAAATGTTTTTAAATCATGTGACCAACCGCACCATTGAGATTGTTTTGGGTCAAATTTATGATATACCCAAGCCCTATTCGCAATATTTGAAGCTTCGTGGCGAACAAAAAGCATTACAAATAGCGGCACAAAAAAACCAACAAAGGCAAATTGAGCACACTGAAAAGCTGATTGAAAAATTTAGGGCTAAAGCCTCCAAGGCTACCATGGCGCAGTCCCTCATAAAAAAGTTGGATAAAATTGATCGCATTCGCGTCGATGAAGACGACAATACTGTGATGAGTGTGCGTTTTCCCATCTCTGTCAATCCAGGAAAAGTTGTTTTGGAAGCCCAAAGCGTATCAAAGTCATATGGAGATTTAGAGGTTTTAAAAAATATCGATTTTACGCTTGAACGGGGTCAAAAAATTGCCTTTGTTGGTCAAAATGGTCAAGGCAAGTCAACCTTGGCAAAAATATTGGTTGGAGAATTATCTACTGATGGTAATATTAAATTAGGTCATAATGTGCACTTGGGATATTTTGCCCAAAACCAAGCCGAGTATTTGGATGGAAAAAAAACAGTTTTTAATACCATGATTGATGTAGCCAATGAAACCAACCGCTCAAAAGTACGTGATATTCTTGGTTCTTTTTTGTTCAGAGGGGAAGCGGTCGATAAGTACGTAAGTGT
>CEVS01000813.1_pt1 | contig 15704 bp, 7 predicted proteins | sample 361571 | NCBI WGS metagenome assembly CEVS01 (sample SAMEA2623850, study PRJEB7988) | marine metagenome | isolation source: saline water (ENVO:00002010), including | reverse complement strand
GGGACCTTGTTGGAATTGGTAGACAACCGATACTTAAAATATCGTGCCTGGATAGGCGTACGGGTTCGACTCCCGTAGGTCCCATTTTCATATATACCATAGGATATATGAACCCACTATGCCTTTCAAAGACCTTGCAAAACAAAGAGAATATCAAAGAAAGTGGCAACAACAAAAAATTGAAAATGCTGGAGGTAAAGCAAAAGGTGATGTAACCTTCCAAAAAAGAAAGAAAATGGTAGAGGATGCCAAAAGTGTTCCTTGTGAAAGATGTGGTGATGTTCACCCCTTTTATGTGATGGATTTACACCACAGAGACCCTTCTACAAAGACAAAAGGTGGTGTTCCATATCAGATGAAGGCAGGTAGTTTAAAGTCCTTACGGGAGGAAATAGACAAGTGTATGGTTCTGTGTGCAAACTGTCACAGGTATGTACATTATGATTTGGACCATACTAAATAAGGTGCCCTTGTGGCAGTAATATAACACAAACACCTTATATGTACCCAACACCAAACAAATACGACAAAATCTACACCAAATCTAGAAATCCTTATAAACAAAATATTCCAGTAGAAAAACTCATAGATGAAAAGTACAATCAACTTAGATTATATTTCAGATGTGAAAGTTCATTTTTCAATAGAACAATGAAAGTCAATCTTTGGTATTCAAGACATGCTCAAGAATGGAGATGGACACTCACTTGTGATGAAGATCCTACACTACAAGAAAGTGGTGGACAGGAAGACTTAAGAAAAGCAATGGAAGATGTTGCTAATACTGTAGAATATATTATAGACACTAAATAAGTTGTGTGAAGGAAGAGCGCTGGGAGGAGTTATACTCCTCCCTTTTTTTGCGGATAAATAAGTCATAATAGAAAGTCTGCGTAGAGAAATGCCCCTAGCACGTCTTGATAATTTCCTGAAGAATGTAAGAGGAAATATCCTTTATGTTAGTCCCAATGACCTTGATTCTACTGATGCTATTGAGAATCAGGGGAATTCAATGGCGAGACCCTTTAAAACAATTCAAAGGGCATTAGTTGAGGCAGCAAGATTCTCATATCAAAAGGGTCTGGATAATGACAGGTTTGGTAAAACAACCATCCTGTTGATGCCTGGTGACCACTTAATTGACAATAGACCAGGTTTCATTCCACTTACAGGGTCTAATTTTCTCACTAGGTCTGGTTTAGAGACTAGTGATTTTAGTACGTTTGATTCCACAACAAACTTTGACATTGAATCACCAGACAATGCCTTATATAAGTTAAACAGTGTGCATGGTGGCGTTGTTATCCCCAGAGGTACGTCTTTGGTTGGATATGATTTAAGAAAAACCAAGGTTAGACCACTATATGTACCTGACCCTGAAAACTCAGCAATTGATAGAACTGCTGTTTTCAGAGTAACTGGTGGATGTTATTTCTGGCAGATGACCTTTTTTGATGGTCGTCCCAATGGATTAGTATACAAGAATTACACTCCTTCTCAGTTTGTTCCTAATTTCTCACACCATAAGGTAACTTGTTTTGAGTATGCTGATGGTGTCAATAATGTTTACTTAAATGACTCCTTTAACATAAACAGACAGTTTGATAGAACTGACCTTGAAATGTATTATGAAAAGGTTGGTTTAGCATATGGACCTGCCAGTGGTAGAACAATTGAACCCAATTTCCCCAATTCTGGTCTTGATATCCAACCCAAAATTGATGAATATAGAATTGTTGGACCAAAAGCTGGTAGTGTAGGCATTTCAACCATCTTTGCTGGTGATGGTGGTTCAAACCCAAGTGAGACAATTACTGTTCAACTTGGAGCAGGCGCTGGTAATGTTCAGGGCATTGATGGTCTGCAAGTAGACACAATGTTCCAAGTGAATGACTGTGCTGATTCCAGATATAATGGTCAGTTTGTTGTTGATAGTATTAGTAAGGTAGATTCTGTTACTGGTAGAGTTCTTGAATTCACATATCAAGTGCCAGATATCCCACTAGATGCACTTGAAAATCCACCATCAGCATCAATTTCACTTGATACTGATACAGTTAAGTCTGCTTCACCATATATCTTCAATATCTCCTTGAGATCAGTTTATGGTATGTGTGGTATGCACGCTGATGGATCTAAGGCATCAGGATTCAAATCTATGGTTGTGGCACAGTTTACTGGTGTCTCACTTCAAAAAGATGACCAAGCATTCATCAAATATAATAATGGAACATTTACAAGAGGAACACCTAACCTCCATAGTGATGGTGAAGCCAAGTATCACCCAGATTATTACAGTTTCCATATTAAGGCATCAAATGATGCTGTAATTCAGATTGTATCTGTGTTTGCTATTGGTTATGCACAGCAATTTATTACAGAGTCTGGTGGTGACTTCTCTGTTACCAACTCTAACTCCAACTTTGGTGAAATTGCTCTTAACTCAGTCAGTTACAGAGACCAAGCATTTGAGAAAGATGATGTAGGTTACATTACACATATTATTCCTCCACAAGAGATTACATCCAATGACTTTAACCTTGAATATGATGCTATTGATGTAACTAAGACCCTATCTGTTGCTGCTGGTGCTGCTACCACAAGTAAGTTGTTCTTAGCAGAACAAACCAATGCTGATGCTGCTCCCAGAACACTTGTACAGGGTTATAGAATTGGTTCTGCTGCCAATGACAATATCAGTGTAGGTATTTCATCAGATAACACTGGTGTGAAAGAGTATGCTGCTAGGATTGTAATGCCTAACAGCACTACATCAAGTAAGAAAGAGTTTGAGATTGGTAGAGTTGGAACTGCTAATAGTATTTCTAGTGACATCATTACATTGACCTCAAATCATACACTTGTTAATGGTGAGACTATCAGATTTATCTCTGATGATGCTAGACTGCCTGATGGGTTAGATAATAATAAGGTATATTTTGCCATCACAGATGGTCTGAATGCTGATCAACTTAAAGTGGCAGCATCATTCTCTGAGTCATCTGCTTTACAACAAATCACATTGAATAATCTTGGTGGCACCATCAGGGTTCAGAGTAGAGTCAGTGATAAGATTGTTGGTGATTTGGGTCACCCAATTCAGTATGATACTACTAATGAACAGTGGTTTATTAATGTAGAAGAAAGCAATGCTCTCTACTCAGCAATTAAAGGTATTGGATCTGGCATTGTAGGTGATTCTACTTCAAGAACATTCATCACAAGAAAAGCAGACTCCAGACCACTTGGTGATAAACTTTATAAGTTTAGATATGTAATTCCTGCTGGTGCTGGTATTTCATCTGCCAGACAACCTCTCACATCATATATTCTTGAAGAGTCAAATACTATTATTGGATCAACTAATGCTGAGGTAGCATTACAATACAGTCCTTCCTCTCAGACAATGGGCAACCAATCTGAGATGAGGAATTTCAGATTCATCAAGAGTGCTGTAACTGATGGTACATTTAACTACTTCACCAGTGAAGTCCCTCATGGTCTTACACTTGGTTCAGAAGTTAGAATTAATCAGGTAACTAGTACAGTTAATACAACTGGTATTGCCAATTCTGGTTATAACCAAAAATATACAGTTGTATCTGTTCCTAAGTCTGACCTGTTTGTTGTACAAGCAGGTGTTGCAAACCCAGGAACATTCACTAACAACACATCACAAAGAAATACAAGTCTGCCTAACTTCAACAGAGTCAAGGCACCCAATAACTATTTCATCTATGATATTGACACTATTAAGGAGTACACCACAGGTGTTCAGGATGGTGTTTACTATCTGACCATTGTTGACTCCACAAACACTCCTAAGATTGCTCCTTACACTGACAGAAACAAGTTTGCTTTCCCACAACCAATTAAGGACTTGTTCCCTCAATATGATAGAGACAATCCTAACTCCAACCCTGATGCTGCTATTGCATATGCATCATCTAAGGTTCTGGGTAATGTAGAGATTGACGATCCTAAGCACTCTCTCACTAGATTTGTTGCTTCTCAGGGTCAGGTTGACCTTGCTGTTGGTTTTGGTATCACCAATATTGTATCCAACTCTGCTGGCACTGCTCACACTATCTTTACCAAGACTGAGCATGGTCTGAATAGAATCACAAAACTAAGCATAGATGGAAGTGGAGGTGCTGGTTATGGTAACAATACTGGTAGTAATGAGAGTCTTTATAATGCCTCACTGATTGACTTGGGTGGCAGTAGTAAAGGTGTTGATGCTAGTGCTAGAATCACAGTGAATGCCACTGGTCAAATCACTGATATTGAGTTGATGAACCCAGGTACAAATTATTCTCCTGGTGACACACTTACTGTAACTGGTGTATCTACATTTTCCCCTTACACAGCAGCAACTGTCACAGTTGATAATATCCTTAATAACGTTGGTAACACGGTTAGAATTGAGAATATAGCATCATTTGCTAGAAAGGAATATAATAAACTATATGAGATTACTGGAATTACAACACAAAAGCAAATTGAAGTAACATCAATTGGTGGAACTATCACAAATCCATCATTCACTGGTATTGGTGCCACTGTTACTAACCTTTCCTTTGGAACCCTTACAGGTACAAGTCTCTCATTTGATAATTCTAAATTTGTTTATGACAACACTGTTGGTATTGCTACCATCACCACAACAACTAATCATGGTTTCAGAGCAAATAACCAGATTACCATTGATGGTTCAGCAGAGTCACTTTACAATGGAGAATTTATTGTAAAACAGATTGTTGGTCTGACTACATTTACTGTTGACATTGGTAAGAGTGCAACATCACCCACTATAAGTGGTACTGTAAAAGCATACACACCTGGTCTTATCCCTCAACCTGGTATCATCAACCTGTTTGATGAAAACTTTGGTGGTAGAGTCCTTAATGTCTATGATAATCTGACAGCACAATTGTCTAGTCAAGTTGCTACCCTCTCCATAGATGAGATTAATATTGCTAACTTAGCAACCTTAGACTTTAAGATTGGTGATTATGTGAGAATTGATGATGAGATTATGAGAATTAAGACCACAGTTACATCTAACCCCGTTAAGGTGTTTAGAGGACTGATGGGAACTAAAACATCAACTCACATCTCTGGTTCTGTTGTCAAGAGAGTTCTGGTTGAACCAATTGAACTGAGAAGACCCTCCATCATCAGAGCATCAGGTCATACATTTGAATATTGTGGATTTGGACCTGGTAACTATTCAACTGCCCTGCCTGAGAAGCAGACGTCACAGTTAACCACAAAGCAGCAGTTAGCAGCACAGTCATTTAATAGTGCTGGTGGTATCACAGTATTCACTGGTATGAATGACAGAGGTGACTTCTTTGTTGGTAACAAGAAGATTTCCTCTAACACTGGTAAGGAAGAGGTGTTTGATACACCAATTCCAACAGTCACTGGTGAAGATATCTTCTCTGTTGGTACTGACACTGGTATTGATATCATCAACCCTGCTGAAATTACTGTATCCAGATCTGTCAAGGTTGAAGGTGGTAACACTGGTAGTCTTCTGTCACAGTTTGATGGTCCTGTGCTGTTTAACAAGAAAATTACCTCTACATCCTCAGAAGGTATTGAGGCAAACCATGTATTCATTCAGGGTGATGCAACTGTCTCAAGAAAATACTCTGTTGGTATTGCCACTCCTACAAATTCTGCCACAGCAGGTGATGTTGTTTGGAAAGCACAACCAGAAGAGGGTGGACATCATGGATGGGTTTACACCACTGATAATGAGTGGTATCCATTTGGTAATATCAGTATTGATAGAACCAATCAAATCTATATCTTTGATAGTGTAGGTGTTGCTACTACCTCACCTGGAACTAATACATTCCAAGTTGGTTCAGGAACTTCATTGGTTGCTATTGATGGTAATGGTGGTGTTGGTATTGGAACCACTGCTAATGGATTTGATATTAGAACCAATGGTAATGGAATCTATGTTGGTAATGCTGGTACATTCTATGGTGATGGTTCTGGACTGACTAATCTTGCAAATGATAGTCTTTTCCAAGGTGTTGCAGCAGGTCTTGGTACTGGTATCTTCCCACAATCAGGTTTGACTGTTGGTATTGACACCACAGAGTTTGATAGTGAATACTCATTGCTTTTGGGTTCACCTGGAACTGGAAAGACTAACCTTTATGTTAATAACCAGTCTAGATTTATCTCAACAGCAGCATTTGATGGTAATGTTAATATTGATGGCAAACTTAGTGTAACTAGTTTTGATATTGCCTCAGCATCATCTAACATGACAGTTGGTGTTCTGACTGCTACTGAACTTTGTATAGGTGCTGGTTGCACTATTCTTAAGGCAACTGCAAATGGTATTGGTATCAATGAGGTCAATCCTGTTGCTGCTCTTGATGTTAGAGAACAAGCATTAATTCAGAGCACATATGAACTTCCAAATAATGTAACAAGTAGTTCTAACACAATTACTCTGGAAGTGAACAAAAACAATGCATTCTTGCATGTCACCACAGAAAATGTGAATAAGTTTGTACTGAGTGGACTACCAGCTAATGCAGCAGCATCCTTCACTATAAGGATTATACAAAATGCCACATCTGCAAAAACAATTGCAATTGATACCTTTGAGACAATAGGAGGAACTAGTATACCAGTCTATTGGCCTGGTGGTGTAGTACCAACTGTGACCAATGCTATTAATGCTGCTGACATTTACTCCTATATTACATTTGATGGTGGTGCTTCACTGTATGGTGTTGTTGGAGGACAGAACTTCTCATGATAGGGTTTAAATTCGCTAGACAAGTAAATTCAACTCTTGACCTCAATGGTCCAACACTATCTACACTTAAATCAATTGATTCAGACCTAGGTACTGAATCTACAATTACAGTCTCACCTGCATTGCCAGATGGCACAACCACAATAGATTTATCATCTATTGGTGACTTTACAAATTTTGAGTCATCAAAGATTTATACTTTTACTGCAAATGGTAATTTCTTATTGACAGTTCAATTGCAAGGTGGTTCTGGTGGTGATGGTGATACTGCTGAGAACTTTGGACTAGGTGGTAAAGGTGGCAATGTTACTGGAACAATAAATTTTGAAAAAGGAGAAACCTATAAACTTGTAATTGGTTCAAAAGGTACTCACAATGGTGGCGCTGGCGCAGTAGGTGGAGGTGGTGCATCTGGTGGATCTGATAGCTCCCAAACATCTCCCACAAAGGGAGGAGCAGGTGGTTCTGGTGGTGGTTATACAGGTATATTCAAAGGCACTGTTTCACAAGCAAATGCACTTTTAATTGCAGGTGGTGGAGGAGGAGGTTCATTTGAATCTGACCCTGATGATGATGGGGGGAGTAATCCAGATAGAAAGGCAGATGGTGGAGATGGTGGTGGATTGCAAGGTGGGTTTATAAATCCCACTGACAGAAATGTGCAAAATGCAGCTCTTTCAGGTTCAGGTGGAACACAATTAAGTGCTGGAGGTGGTGGAAAAAGTGTAGAAGGTGGTCAAGGAGTTTATGCAGGATCAACTGGTTCTGCTCTTCAAGGCGGTGCTGGAAGTGCTTATAATGATACTGGTGGTGGTGGAGGTGGATATTTTGGTGGAGGTGGTGGAGGATATCAAGCGTCCACAATCAATGGTTCAGGTGGTGGTGGTTCAGGATTTATTTCTGTCACAAATGTAATTAATGGTTTCTTTGAGGGTGCTGAGAATACAGCAGCTGGAAAAGTAACAATTTTTGGAAGCAGTTATGAGAACACCACTAAAATTCTTACAGGTATTGCCACAGCACAATTCCCAGCTGGTCAGACAGCAAGAAATACAAACACTGGTGAGTTAAAATATCAATGGTATCAAGTAAGTCCTGAAATTGCACAGGTCAAACTTCTACCAAATGTTCCAATACCAGATACATTATTGACAAAATTGACAGACAGTGCTAATCTTACAGGCACAGCAACAACATCACTATCTTTATCCAATGTCACCTACCTTAATGACAATGGAAAAAAATATATTCTAAGAGCAAATTATGAAAATTCTGCATATTTTGAAGCAGGAATTGCAAAATCAACTGGTAATGCTATAAATGAACCATTTGATTCAAATATATTTGACTTAGTGGTTCCACCAAAAATTGGAATTATAGAACAACCAGTTACTACAACAACAGTACAAAATACAGATGTGACATTTGAGGTAATTGCTAATGTTCAGGATAATTCAAATAATAAATTAGTTTTTGATTGGCATGTAAATGGTGTATCACTCAATACTCTTGATGTGTTTCCAACCATAACAAGATCAGTGGTAAATGAAACAGTGACCACTGGTGTGAGAAGCAGAATTACTATTAATAATGCTTCTGCTGAGTTGAGTAGAATTAGTTGTGTTGTATCACATGAAGATGCAAGACCACAAAAAGTATCCTCAACAGAGGTAAACTTTGATGTGGGATTAGCAAGAGCACTTCTGAAGTTTGAAAGATATTCATCAGGAGTAGTAACTGTTGAAGCAGAAGAAAGAGATCTTGCAAAAATGGGTGCAATGTCATTTAGAGCAGATGCAAATAGAAATGCAAGAATTATTGCTGTCTGGGCACCTGAGGAAGATGTAGAAGTAAAAGTTACAGTAGGTGGAGCAGCAGGTGTTGATAGAAATGGTAATAGGGGTGGAACTGGTGGTATCTCTGTATTCAAGACAACCCTTAAAAAGAATGATGAATATCTCATAAAATTAGGTGTGAATGATCAGCAAGGTGGAGGACCAAGAGGTGGTAATAATGGTGGTGGTGGAATTTGTGGCATCTACCATAAAGCAAAATTAATTGCAGTTGCTGGTGGTGGAGGTGGTGCTGGCACCAATGGTAGAGGTGGAGATGGGGGAGGTCTTCAAGTTGCTGGTGAAAATGGACAAGGTTCATCATCAGGACAAGGTGGTGTTGTAATAGCACAAGGAGAACTTCCTACTACTGGAATGTCACAGGCTGGTAGAACTGGTCTTAGAGATTTTGATAATGATTCTTCTGGAAGTGGTAGAATTGGTGGATGTACAGTTGGTGCTGATTATTGGACTGCTAGATATTCTCCTTGTGAAGACATAGGTCTAACACTTATGAACAATACTGATGGAAGTCAAATCTCAAATTCATCAGTAATTACCAGAGGATACAAACCTGGTCAGGGTTGGAGAAACAATGGTGGTGCTGCAACTGGCAACCAAGGTGGTGGAGGTGCAGGTGCCAGAGGTGGAACTGGTGCAACAAATAATGGTTCAGGTGGTGGAGGTGCCTCAGGATATGCAAGTGATGAAGTAGAACTTCTTACAAGTTCTGTTCTTTCTACTGGATCACAACTTGGTGGCAATGATGGTGTGGCATTTATTTCATTTGAAATTTTTGTACCCATATCTTTAAGTAATCCTGACCCCTATGTTCCTCTCATCCCACCTAAGTTAGATGACACTAATTTCCTTAGGACTGTCACATTTTCTGTAAGTAGAAGTGCTGGTGATACTAATACAGTTACTTTCACAAAACAAAGTGGCACTGGTCCATCATCACTCACATTTGGTCCTAATGGTGGTAATGTATCTGCTCAGATAAGTAGTGGTGCTGTTTATACAAGGACAAGTTCAACTGCATCAGGTGGAAGAGGATTATCTTTTAGATTGAGTGGTAATACCTTACAGTTAGATGATAATTTAGATAGTGACTTTAATGATTTGCAAATTACACCCAATATAGGAACATTTACTAGCGACTCAAGATACGTATCTTAGTGTTATAAATAACTAAAACCTGTGGGGATAGTGAACCACCTAGCTTATGGCTGTAAATAAGAATTTTGTAGTCAAAAATGGCATAGAGGTTGGCACAAGAGTAATTGTTGCTGACGCTCAAGATGCCCATGTGGGTCTGGGGACAACTGCTCCTCTGGCAACTCTTGACGTCAAGGGTGATGTTAGATTTGGTGATGATGGAGGGGGCAACCTCAACTTTGTTGACATTGCTGGAATTACAACTTTCCATAGAGATGTCAATGTAGGCACTGGTAATACCACTGTCAGAATTGACAATGGTTTAGCAAGAGTTGGTATCAACAGTGCTTCTCCAAGGTTTAAACTTGATGTAAGGGTTGGTGCTGGTGAAACACTAGCAGCATCCTTTGATGCGCCAATATATGCACCAAATGTTAATTCTGGTGGTGGTAGTTTTGTAAATCTCAATATTCCTGGGATTACAACTACTGGTGAACTATATGTAAGTGGCATTGCTACTGTTGGCACTGCTGCCTCAATGTATGGCACCTTTGCAGTTACTTCACTCACTAATAATAGAGTTCCTATTGTTGGTGCTGGTTCAACTATTGAAGATGATGCCAATTTAACATATGATGGTTCAAGACTTGCCATTGGTAATGGTTTATCAGTAGGTGGAGGTTCAACCTTCACTGGAAACATTGATGCTAATGGTGATTTAGATGTTGATGGCAGAACTGAACTTGATATTACTAACATTTCAGAAACACTGAATGTTGTAGGTGTATCAACATTTGCTAGTGCAGTTGACATCAATAGTGATGTTGATATTGATGGTCACACTGAACTTGATAATCTAAATGTAAGTGGTGTTTCTACATTTGTAGGGGTCTCCACATTCAATGATTATGTCACAATCCAAGATGGATTGAATGTCACTGGTGCTGGTATCACTTCTCCTAACATTAATGTTAGTGGAGTTGTTACTGCAACATCATTTGTTGGTGAGGGGCAAATTGGTGTTGGTTCAGAGGGCACTTTCATTGGTGCTGGTGTGACTATGGTTGACTTCAAGTCAACTAATTCATCTAATACAGTTGACATTGCATCAGGCATTGCAACAGTTACTGTAACCACTGGTGTATCACTTGGATTAGTGATTGCACTGGGTTCCTGATAAATATCTCTATCAAGTAAAGACAAATGGCAGAAGCTTTCTCAAATTCATTAGTAAGAGCAGCTGGGAGTGTGGTTACAAAGACTGGCTCCTCTGTTGCTGCTGGAAGCACACAAATCACTGTTACTGCTAACAGTGGGATTTATGTGGGTCAATTGATTGACAATCCAAACTATATTGCTGGAACAAAAGTCCACTCAATTGCTGGCACTCAAATTAATGCTGATAGGACATCAACAAATAGTGGCACTGCAAATAGTCAGACAGTCAGGTTCCTTGGTGTTACCACTGCATACACCTCACCAGGTTCAACAAAGTCAATCTTGATTGGTGGAACTTTTGCCAACAATACCACAAGTCAGGTTCAACTTACAGTAGAGGTGACTGACAGCAGTGCTGGTATTACTGCTGCAATCGCCAGTAAGATTCCTGTTCCTGCTGGTTCATCATTTGTTATCTCTGACACTGGTAAGACACTCCTTGAATCTGCTGATGAGATAGGCATTTACTGTGATACTGATAATGCTATTGATGTAAATCTGAGCATTCTCACAGGAGTTAACTAATGGATAGAAACGGATATATTGGAAGAGCTCCTGCTGATTCATCAGTAGTAGTAGCAAGACAGGTATACTCTCCAAGTGGAGTAACTACTGATTTTACTTTTAATTCTGGATATGTGCCAGGGTATCTTGATTTATACCTGAATGGCACAAGAATGGTTGAAGGGTCTGATTATACTGCCACAGACACTTCTACAATCACACTTATTTCTGCTGCTACCAATGGTGATGTACTAGAAGCAGTAGCATATAAAGCATATAATGCAACTACCAGTAATAGGATTGGTATTCAATCTGCTGGTTCACTCATAGGAAATGTTGATGCACTCAACTTTATAGGTGCTGGTAACACATTTTTAATCAGTGGCACCACAGTTGATGTCAGTATCTCTGGTGGTGCAGGTGCTGGTGGAACCTGGGCAAATTATGATGGGATGGCTGGTATTACCACATCCAAGAAAGTTAGAATTGATAATAATCTAGATGTAACAGGAAATATCTCAGTTGGTGGTACATTAACTTATGAAGATGTAACCAATGTAGATGCTATTGGTATTTCTACAATCAGAAAGAATCTTTTTGTTGTACCAAATGCAACTCCTGGTGAAGCATCTGAGATTGGTATTGGTATTGGTACTGGCACTGCAAATTATAGAATCACTGCTGTTGAACCAAATACACAAATTAATTTTGGCACAGCAGGTGATGTAGGTGGATTCCTGATGTCCTCTAATGATGGACAGTTTGGTATCTCTGGTGGTACTAGATGGAATGGTTCAAACTGGAATGCAAGACATACTGGTTCTGCTCAGGTCAGAACTGATGGTGATGGAGTTTTATCATTCTTTGCTGATGCTAGTCTCACAAAGGGAAATAACTTTACACCCACTGAAAGACTACGTATACTTTCTGATGGAACAATTTCAGGAGGAGTTCTGGGTGCAACCCCTGGAACTGTTGCAGCGGGAAGTTTCATTCAGAAGAATTCTAATGCTGGTTTCTTTGTAGATGGTGGTGATGGTAAGTTTGGAACCTCTTCAAATAATTCAGTATTGCTCCAAGTTAATGGAGCAGAAAAGTTTCGTATCCACACAGGTGGTCAGATTGGACTTGGTGGTGCTAATTATGGAACAAGTGGTCAAGTATTAACCAGTCAAGGTTCTGGTTCAGCAGCAGTTTGGGCAGATGCTGGTGGTGGAATGAGCACAGAAGCATTTGCTGTTGGTGTTGGTACAGTCATTACATTAGATTTGACAAATGCTCAGGACCATAAAGTAACTGCAACTGGCATCACTACAATTACTTGTACTGGTGGTGCAGAGGGTGTATCTCATGACATTAGAATTATCAATTCTGGTATTGCAACAGTGGGATTTAGCACATATTTCTTATTCCCATCAGGTGCAGCACCAAGTATTCCCTCAGCAGATGGTAAAATTAGTATGATTTCATTCACAGTAAATAGAGTAGGAACAGCAGGAACACAGTTGCTATCTGGTGCTTCTGTAAATTATAGCTGAGGAGAGTAAGTAAATGTCAAGTCAAGTCCCTCAGATTATCTCATCTGATAGTGCATCTGGTGCTCAGGTTATTGATGGTAGTTTAAAGTTTGATCCAAGTAAGTACTTAACTAGAAGTTTTGGTTCTGGCAATAGAAAAAAATGGACTTGGGCAGCTTGGGTAAAAAGGTATAAATTTGGTGCTGCAAATTATGGATTGTTTAGTTATTATCCAGGTTCGGGTAATGGTGGTTTTTTAAGATTTTCAGATGATGATAGTGGAGATACTTTCAGATTTTATGATACTACTAATAGTTTAAGTATAGTATCAAAGGAGAAATTTAGAGATACTGAATGGTATCATATTGTTATTGCTGCTGATACGACACAGGGAACAGACACTGACAGAGTAAAAAGATATGTAAATGGTGTTCAGCAAACAGTAAATGCATCAAATACTTGGCCAGGTCTTAATGATAATCTAGATATTAATAATTCTGGTAATCATTTTCTTGGAAAAGTTCAAGCATCAGCTTATGGTCCTGTTGCTATGTCAAATGTCTATTTCATCGATGGATTAGCACTTGGGCCTGAAGAGTTTGGATTCACTGATCCACTCACAAATACATGGAGACCTAAAAAGTATACTGTACCCCTATTAGAAACAACAGATAATTCAGTAACAGTAGCTTCTGCAGGTGGTGCAAAACCAATATTAAACACTACTGATGCCTATGGACAGACATTGGGTTCTGGTGTTGCAACACATCCTGATGCAGATGATTTGGAGCTCTGTATTCCTTGTGGAAGTTCTGCTGGTAAAAAACTTAATGATGAAAATCCAACTGGTAGAACATCAGGACTAAGAAATATTGCCAGTAATCCTGGGTCTAATGATACTTCTATACACAAGTATTATGGTGGGTCATTAAAAATGGCTAGTGGTGCAGAGGGTACTTTTAGCACTGATGTATGGGATGCAATAAAAAGCAGTCAATTTACCGTTGAGATGTGGATTTATTTGGAATCTACATCTATGTCAAATGGATATGGAGCCACTGTTATTTCTTCCAGAGCAGCAGGAGATAACAGCAATGCCTTCTTTCATGTTGGTTGGACTGGGGTCAATGGTGTTGCAGAGTTATATTTTAACATCAATGGTGGATACACTCATTATGTTCATGCTAATAATAACTATGGAACAAGTCCATATCCTGTTGGTGAATGGCATCATGTTGCCAGTACGAGAGATGGAAGTAATGTTGTAAGAACATATCTTGATGGGACAATGATTGGTAAAACCACTGATTCAACCACCATTCATGTAAGTCGTGGACTCTTTGGTGGTCATGATTATGGTAATTTTAATTCTTACCAAACATTCTATCTGTGTGATTTAAGAATTTATAGTGTAGCAAAATATTATTCTGATAGTGGTTTTACTATACCAAAAGTTGATATAACAAGCACTGGTCTCAATAATTTCTATCTCCCATTGGATGGAAACTCACCCATAGGAGAAGACAAGTCTGGAAATGGAAATCACTGGACACCAGTAAACTTTGGTGGTTCAGTAGAACTTGATAATCCACAAGTATCTGGTGCAAGACCTGTTCTGAATACAACTCAAGGTGGAACACAGGCAGGAGTTGGTGTATTTGGAAGTAGAGAAAATAAATTTTACACTGTAACAACTGCTAATGGAAGCGTATATCAATTTGATATAACATCAGGAGATAATCCATCACTTTCATTCATTAGAGGAGCAACATATAGGTTTGATTATAGTAGTCATACAGGACATCCAGTCCTATTCTCATCAACAAATCCAGATTCAAGTACAACTGCATATACTGATGGAACAAGCACTGCAAGTAATGTAATTAGTTTTACTGTTCCACATAATGCACCAGATACTTTATATTATTACTGCCAAAATCATCCAACTGGAATGAATGGTAGTATCAGTGTAACTACTGATGAAACTAAAGCAGACCTTTATGCTTGGAAGAATGTTCTTGCTCTTCCATTAGTTGGTAGTAAGGATGATGTAAGTAATCAGCTTAATAGTTTAAGCGCTACAAAAGTAACTGCATCAACTAATGCTGTTGCTTCATCTGCTTCTAGTAATTTTTATGGTGGAAGTTGGTATTTTGATGGAAGTGGAGATTATCTAGATGTAACTGAAAGTAATAATTGTTTTGATTTTGGAACAGGAGATTTTACAATTGAACTCTGGGCTTATCTTAATAATTCTTGTGATCTTATTGGAACAGCAAATAACTCAACTTATCTTGGATCAAGTAAAAGTGGATGGATAATACGAAGATTTGATTCAGGAATTAAATTTGGATACCAATCTAATAGTAGTTGGGTATTTGAAACGACATTTGGTGCAGAAGGATCAAGAGATAAATGGAATCATATAGCAATAACAAGAGAAGGAAATCAATTAAGATGTTTCTCTAACGGTATACAACAGGGATCATCTGTTACGAATAGTACGGATTTTATATCTACAGAAGGTTATTGTAGAATAGGTGGGGGATACGGTAGCACTAGTCTTTTAGTTAATGGGTATATTCAAGATGTTCGTATCTTCAAAGGAGTAGCAAAATACACCAGTAACTTTGTAGTTCCAGCAACCTCACCAGATATTCTCCCAGACACTCCATCAGGTGT
>CEVS01162789.1_pt1 | contig 15714 bp, 29 predicted proteins | sample 361571 | NCBI WGS metagenome assembly CEVS01 (sample SAMEA2623850, study PRJEB7988) | marine metagenome | isolation source: saline water (ENVO:00002010), including | reverse complement strand
AGAATACCTTCAGGATCTAGACCTTTGATGCCATCAAAGTTTTGTTTTGATAGTCTACCCTCTGTATTAAGATAAATAACACGTTTGCCTTGAGCTTGACACTTTGCTGCAAAGTGCAGCGCTGTTGTTGTTTTTCCTGACTTTGGATCTCCTGTCATTACAACAACAGATCCTTCTCTTAAGCCACCCCCAAGAGCAATGTCTAAAGCTGGAGATACACCAATTACTTCTAACTGGTTAATATTTTCTAACACCTCAGTACCAGTGCTAACAACATCGCCGTACTTACTAACCACGGAGTTGCTTACAACGTCTGTGTCAAACTTATTAGATACTTTTTTCTTTTTAACTTTACTCATAGATCCCTCAATTTATTTATTGAACTTTTCTTATTAGAATATTGTTTTTTCCTAGTCTTTACTTGCTTTTGTTCTGACTCAACTTGTGCGTCGTCTGCTTTTGCAGATTCTTCAGCTGCTTTCATAAAATCATTGAACTCTTTATCATACCTCTTTATTGCTTCTAATGCAACCTGATTATACTTCCATCCTCTGGGTCCACCAGCATTTAATCCAATGTGATATATATTTTCAAAATGTTTAGATCTAATTGCTGCTATAATAGTCACATGATCATATTTTTTTAGAAGAGACTGAACCGCTTTCATATTCTTCATAAAAGGTCTATGATATTTATCCCCTTTGGTCCAGAACTTGTATGATGGTTTTTCCATCTTAAATTCTTCTGTCCACCTAAGAACTAAATATTCTGCAATGAAAGCTTCAGATGTGCAATACTCGCCCGTTGTTTGGTGCTTATATCTGTGAGTCTCTGACCATTGCTTTTGATAATTCTTATTGAACGGTTTTGGTCTGCCTGACATTGTATACAAAAGCCTCTTCAAAACACTCTTCAAAATTGTCTGTATGTTGAGCCTCTTCTACCAAGGCTGGAACAATCCACATTGTTTTTTCAACTTTATTATCTTTTAAAAACCCTATCGTATAGCAGTCTATCGACTTGCCTTGCAATTCTGCTTTTATAGATCTCACTAGATATACTGCTTCTGCATCTTCATTTTCCATTTTAATACAATGAGACCTATAACGCAAGCCAATACCTTTTATATATACATTATTATCATCACAATATTTTTGGAATGTCATCCACTTATCGTAATCATCTAAGTATATTTCTTTATCGTCAGAAGTTTGTATGTAAATCCATATTTTTCTTCTGTTATCAGTATTGGCATATGCTCTACGCCAACCATCTTCGCCTATGATATATTTCATTATTCAGCTTTAATTTTAGTTACACAAGATTGATTTTTTCTAGGCCCAACTTTACGCTTTTCATCTGCAAGTGTAGATGCAGTTTCAGTCATAATGGTTGATCCACGATGATGGTGGATGTGTTCACCCGCTGTGACTGTAGTTTGCTTGGCCTTGTGAGTAATATTCTTTTTAATATATGTTTCTATAGACTTTATTGACCTATCTAGATCTACAGCAATTTCTGCTATATCTTTATCCCTGTAGTTATTGTCAATATAAAACGCTTCAACTTTACTGATTGGTCCTTTTTTAGCCATTTATAAAGCTCCTTTCTGCTCGTCGCATAAATAACGTATTTTTAGTTTGCAAATACTTAACATAGTAGTCAAATGTTTGCTTTGAAGTTGATTTTAGTTCTTTACGAATTTGATTAGCCCTGTGACTATCTGTGCCTCTGGGGTCAAACAGAGTGCCATTTGATGTAAGTACAAAGAATTTCTTTTGTACTCTTTCTCCTAGATCAATTGCTTTATATTCTGCATATACAGTGTCACTATCATTTGATACGCTTTGACCAAAAGCGTTGTAAGATTTTGTTTCTGTATTCTTTTTAGCATCTTTTGCTGTGTAGTTTTCAACATATTTCATTTATTCACCTGTAATAATGTATTTCTTTTTTTGTTCTGGAGTCATTTTATTTATTTTACTACGCTGTTCTTTTTTCTCTTGCGCTACTTTAAGATGTTGGCTTTTAGATTCTATCTCTGACTTTTGATAGCTACCCATTCTAGACCAATTCTTATCAGCTTGACCGCCGATAGTGCTGGAGTCAGTCATAAAAGAACCTAGCCCTCCATATATTACTCGTTCTAGAGTATTTTTACCACAAGAAGGGCAAGTTTCTAGGGCATCGTCGTGAATAGACTGTCTAACATCTTTCAATGTTTCGCCACAATTTGTACATCCATAATCATATAACATTTCAAAGTCCTTGTATTGTGCCAGATAACATGGTGAATCTAGAATTAACTAGGTTATGATATGAATCTGGCTGTATTGTGTTCCCGGCTAGGATGAAGAAATGAATCTAAAATTAATTAGATAACTCACTGAACCCTAACCGGGACTATGTTGGGTCTTAGAGTGATGGGCTAAATCTAGAATAAACTAGATAACATTCTGAACTCTAAGACTCTAATGCGTATAAAACTGCTCCTATAATTCCGTTCCTCTGTATATCATGATACTCTAATTGCGAGATTCCGACCCCCGTAACATTAGATAATTTTTGCATACATGTTTCTAATCCAGTATACTTATATATATCTGTTTGTTTATTATCACCATTTACTAGTACTTTAGAGTGGTTTCCCATTCTCGTAACAAACATTTTAATCTGCTCCAGTGTACAGTTTTGAGCTTCATCTAATATCATATACGAGTCATGGAATGTCGATCCTCTCATGGTTTCTAGGGGTTCAAATCTAATCCTTCTTTGATTATAATAATAACCAAATTTATCTCTACCTAAAAAGTAACGTAAGTTTTCCTCCATAGGTTGTAGGTATGGTTTTATTTTGTCATTCAATTCTCCCGGTAAAGATCCAATGTCTTTACCCGCACACACCAAAGGACGAGTTACAATTATCATGTCTATCTCGTCTTTTAAAATCTTATGTGCTGCGATTCCAGCGGCGATAAATGATTTACCACTACCAGAAGGTCCAGTACAAAAAACTACGTCGTTTTCTATAATTGAACGTATATAATTTTTTTGATTTTGAGTTTTAGCCTCCAGTACGTTAGGTTTGCTTGCTTTCTGTTCTTTACGCTTTTTTCTATTATTATGTGCCTGTGCTGCCAAAACCATCACTCCCTCGTTGCGAGGTCTCTAATTCTTCTGATTCGATTAGAGAAACTAGAGGAACCTCTTGGAATATAATCTGTGCGATTCTATCCCCACGATTTATCTCTACATCTTCGTCGGAAGTATTGTACAAACAAACCATGATCTCTCCTCTGTAGCCAGCGTCTACGACTCCAGCTAGAACATCAATTCCCTTTTTTACAGACAGTCCAGAGCGAGGCCAAATTAATCCAGCTAATCCCTCTGGCATGTCAAAAGAAACTCCTGTCTTTATAGTTGTACGTTGTCTACCGACTACGACCGTATCTTCAGATGCATACAAATCATAGCCAGCATCACTTCTGTGTGCTTTAGTTGGTGCTTCTGAGTTTTCATTCAATAATTTAACATATACAAAAACCATAATTAACTCCTAAATGATATCACACTTCCCGCCAGCACAAGCTACTTCTTGCACTGGATTAACATTGTTTTGTTCTTCAATTACATTGGTATAATCTATCTCTTTGTACTCACGATTAATGTCTAGCCATTCATGCCAATTGTAAACATCTTTCATGCAATAAGTTAGTTTCTTTAAGTCACCGTCCATGTATTTGTCAGCAAATTTTTGGCATCTTTCTAAGTATGCTTTCTTTTCTGTACCTTTAATCTTTTGACCAACACCTAACAAGCTATCACATGCTGCCCATAGATTATCATCATATAATTGTAGACCAACTTCGATCAACCCGCTAACAAACATTGCAGCGTCTCCATAGTGTTGTATTTGCTCACTAGGTAGATATACGGTTGTGAATGGTGCTTGTGCGTAGTCTTTATCGCCAGCAATTGGTAGTAATGAAACACCGCAGAAATATTTACGATTCTTATAAATAAAATCTGTAACAGCATCCCACTCATCTGGCTTTACATTGATAGTATTAGAAACATTATGTGTCAACCAAGGCTGAGTGCATTGCTTTGGATTAGTACCACTTATAACCCAATTTCGCTGTGTGCTTTTGACATACTCAAGTAAATCTACTGCACCAACTTGATTTTTAATTTTTGCACCATCTGGAACCTCTACACAGAATGATACTACGTCATCTGAGTCGTTGTTAGACCATACAGATTCTTCACATGCTCTAGGATTAATTGTTCTAAAATACTGATAGATTGGCTCCATTTTATTTGCTTGAACTCTACGGATATATCTCTTTGCGTGATGAGGATGTATACCAGATGATGTACCAAGAATACAACTTGACGTTCCTTCTGGCTTCACACACGTTGTACGAGCGGCTTTATTAATTCCAATCAGTTCTGCTAGCTTGGCATTAGTTTCTTTTACAATTTCTGCGCCTCTTTTTTGCACTTCTGGGTCAAGACAAATTTCATGTTGCTCCATAACACCCGTCATTGAAACGCCAAGTAAAGCTTCACGACTAATGATTCGTTCTGAGACTTCTCCAAGATATGGGAAACTAGCAAATCCAGCCTGTAATGTGCCAATAGTAGCAGCAGAAGCACACGCTTCGTAAAATTCTTTTTTTGTTGTTACCTTAGCGCAGTTAATTGTAGATAAATTACACGCCTGCCATCCTGTTTTACCAGTAGTTTCGTCTACGGGCCACATGCCAATTTCCACGCAAGGGTTGACGATCAATTCTGTTGAGTCAGACCAAACAAATCCGGGTTCACCAAACTCTTTAACTGACTCCATCAATGTAGCGAATTGTTCTTTGGTCGTTTCATTCCGTAGCAGTAGGGCAGAATTATTAGAACGTCCACGTTGCGGATTCTCTATAAACCAGTTGCCAGTTTTAGCCTTTGCCATTTCTTCGTCGTCAGCAGAGAAGACGCAGATTGTGGCACTACGACGAACCCCACCACTAATTACAGCATCTGCGCTATACATTACCATATCGTATGCTTGAATAGGGGTAATCTTTCTTTGATTATTCTTAACAGCATTATCTAAAACTTTCTTAATATGATTTAGAGCATTTTTAAGAGGCTCTGGGCCGGGAGCTTTACCGCCACTAGATTTTAAGTACGCACCTGCTGGACGTATCTGTGAATAGTCAAATGCAATATTTTTACCATTATATTCTGGAAATAAATTACACTTTGTAAAATAGCTAGAAACAAGAACACCAACGGCATCCGACCAACCCTCAATAGAATCTTCTATTACATATTTCTTTTGTCCATGTTTTTCTTTTATCAAGGTTGGAAGTTTAGCAATGTGATGCTTTTGTACAGAAAAACCAGTGCCACAACCACAAAGCAGTAAGTACATACATTCTTGAAAAAATCTTACTCTATCAATGTATGATGCAATACAGTTATATATTCTAGCATTGTGTTTAAATACCGGAGATCCACCAAATTGCAATGCCCTTTGTGACCCAAGAATTTTCTTCTTCTTCATATCGCCATAGGCTTTGTCAATAGACTTTAAAATTTCTTTATTAGAGTCTTCATTAACATATTTATCAACCATCATTTGTCTTACTCTATCAACTGATTCACCCCATGTTTCTCTTCTTTTCTTTTGTGGACACCATCTTGCATATTTAGATACAAACGTATAACTCATCAGTGATTTGAGCGACATGTACTAACTCCGTGTTGTATTTTAAGTATCAAATAATTTATCTAAGAATCTGTTTATAATCCACCTGATAATGGTGGGTAGTATAACATAAAGAAAAATCCAAGTCAATATAATTGACCCATATTTTTTCTCAGCGTCTTCTACAACGTTGTCATATACAAAATTATAACATTGATCCTTTAAGGTATATCTATCAAAATAATCAGCATTATCAAAAGTAACACCTTTACCCATACACATTGTAGCCCATTGCTCTGAATATTGCAAGCACTTTTTAGCAATATCTTTGTAAGATTTTTTAGCATATTTCCCTTCTATCTCAGAATAAATATCCGCATTGTCGAAATTGCAAAACTTGACGGTATCAGCAGAATCACCATAGCCAAAACTAAAATCTGGAAAATTTCTTAACTTTACAGATCCACCTTCTTCTCCAAAAACTATCTGTTCAATGTAAGCATAGAACGTAATAAGTTTTGTTATCTCTGCTCTGGGTTGATTTTCACCAAACTTTATAATTGTTGTATTACTATAATGACTTATGTTTGCCACGCAGGGACTTTCTGCTTTAATTTTAAATCCTTTAACTTCTATTCCATTTCCGTTGAAAAGATTTCTGAGACTTATATTTATTTCTTTTGGCGACATATTTATCCCCCATGTATTAATACCCAAGCTACAGCCATAAAGTACTCATTTAGTTCTTCTTTTTCAAATTCTTTTAAAGAATGATTATCATCTCCCATAATTTCTTTTAGTAGTTTTACTATCTCTTCTGCTAGTCCGTCATATTTATCAACTAAAGTATCTTTAAAAAATATCTTTCCAGCTAAAGTATAAATATCGTTTACTTGTTGCGAGGTAGCATTGTAATCTACGACTCTTTCTGCAAATTCATAGTTGAAAATAGCTAACTTAGCTTTATCACTTGGGTCTGTAACAAGTTTAGAAAATATTTCAACTCTATTTATAACGTCTTCGTGAGGCTTATCTATGCTTAGAATTATTGGTGCTGGTTCTGGATTCGGTTTAGGAATTTTGTCAAGTAAATCTAGCAAACCTCCACCAAAAAAACTATATAGCAACAAACCCACTGCTATTATATTTTTATACATTTTATTTCTCCGCATTAAATAACGGGAAAACTTCATCCAGTTTTTCCACCGCTTGGTCTAATCCTTCTTCTGTACATTTCTCTCTTAGAGAGTACCATAGGTCTACGATTTCCAAAAAAGGTTTATCAGCAACCTCGTCTTCCTCGATGACCACCTTGTTCTTTTTTAAAAAATTAAAGCTAAACATACTTTTAACCTTTCCGAATACATAAGACCAACTAATATTTGAAAATAGCAATACAGATGCTATTGCAATTGCCGCTACTCTTAAAATCATTTCTGTTTCCATTATGTCTCCAATCCTAATGTTTATAAATTAATAATCCTTCTTTTAGTATTTTAGCCGTTCCCTCTCCGTGGTATGGGCATTTTGTTTTGTGGCCGTCTCCTTGTTTTATCCAGCCTGATCCACCGCAAGGGCATTTGTTTGGATCTGGATCAGGTCCAACAATATCTGGAGTTGGATTATCTTCTTTTAGTACCTCTAAGCCAGCTTTATCAAAAGCAATCTTAACGTCTGCTTTCCATTTTTCTATGTAATTTTCATACATATTTGTAATATCTTCAGTGCTACAGCCGCAATCTGCATGTCCACCGTCGATAACAGATTCTCTACTATCCATTATCATAACTGTTGCAGCTATACTAATTACAGAGATAAAAACAAGCTCAAGATGCTTTTTCATGGACTGCCCCCGTCCACAGCATTATAATAAGAAATATCATCAAATCGCCCAGTTAGTCCAGCTTCAATCGCTGTGTAGCTAGGACTAGTATCTAGAGTTGCATCAATTGTTTTGAACTCACCCGTTGCTAGACAAGTTACGACAACCGTGCCATTTTTCGTTGCTTCTACTGAAGTGTTTGGATTTGTTACTACATCTGTTGTTGAGACTACGCCCATTGTAAATTCTCCTATGGTTTAGTATAAATTAAATTAGCGCCTTTGTATATTTTTTGTACAGTACTATTTCCTATATATGCTGATGGAATATCATTTGCACCCTGTCTTACGTCAGCCATTTTACACTCCTATACAACAAAGTAAATTGTATTTGCGTCTTTAGAAACCGCCGCATATCCAGCGGCATCTGTGAATACTATGTTTTGTACGCCACTTACATTTGTGCTTGCAGTGTCACCAGCTTGACCGGGGCTTGAGTATACTCCCACAATTCCAGATAAATTTGAAAACGTGGTAACTCCATCTCCAATTTTTAAACTATTATCATTTATAGAGAATCCCGGTTCTCCTTCTCCTAAAACTGTATTTGCAGAAGCCCATGCGGCAGCAGAACCTCTACGTAATTGAATTCTTGTATTTGAATAATCTGGCATTAGAATACCTCATCTATTGTAAAGTCTACTTTTCGTGGGGGAAAACCGTCTACATCACTAAAAGCCCATGCTCCATTTTGATTAAGCATACCTCTAGCGTCTTTTTCTCTAATCCAAAATGATCCGTCTGGTTGATCAAATCGTTTAGGACCACCGTTAAATGCCCCCCAACTATTTTGAATTAAGAATAATGTTTCTTTGTGTATTTCATGGGAATCGTCCATCGCCACCCAAGACATCGCGTGATTCCATGACCCGCTTTTTCGCGCTATCCCATTGGAGTCACGGCGTGAGGAAAATCCATAATTACTACAGACACTTAAAGCATACCCGTTGGCTATAGCGTCTCTAGCTTCTTCTACAGATTTTACTAAACTAATTGTTTTTACTTGATGCTTCTTGCCCTCTTCTAGTACATCTCTAGGAACGCCAGATCTTCCCCAGTTTGTTCCTATTCTACTATTATATTTAGAAAAGTCAACAAACCCATAATCTTTTCTAACTAAAATTCCCCCGTTTTGAGCTACAAATCTTGCGGCAACAGAACAGGACATCCCTTGACCACCATGACCGCGAGATCCATAGATTGCCTCAGTTGCGCCTCTCGCCACAAATTCTTCTGCTTGACCACCAACAATTTCATGACACCTTGTAACGTCTACAGCATTGCGTGTTGAGTGTGAGACGCAATCCCCTGTAGTTTGTCGTTCGTGAGGTCCAAAACTTGGATCATGTTCTATAGCAGATTTGTGCAGTAAAGCAACTTTACCCTTACCGCTACTATATAAATCAGAAGCAGCAACACCAAACAGAGGATGTGGCAATTCTCCCAGAAGTTTATCAGTATCTTCTGGATCGCACCATGAGCCTACAAGCCCGTCCTTGTAAGCTTTTAAGATTTCTCGCGGTGTATTAAACATTTTTTACTCCGACGTATTATTTTTTGCCCACTTGACTACAGTATTAATAACAACTGCTGCAATTGGTACAAGCATTACACCCATATTTCCAAGATCTAGATTACCAAGATTTTCACCTAGATAAGTAAGACCAGCAGCTAGAGCTACAAGTGCTGTATTTTTTGCAATATCTACAACGTCAGCTACATTGAGAGTGAACGCTGGCGAATCATTTTTATCTGACATATTTACACCTCATCAGTTTTTGTAACACTTACTAAAAATCCTCCATGTTTATCCTCATCTATGCGATAGGGATAACCTAAAAATCTTATTTCTTCTCCATCGAAATTTTTTGTTGGTCTTGAGAATCTTCTGTTCATTGTTAAACAAGACATAAATTCTTTTAAGACATCTTCTCTTTCGTCTTCATGAATAATATTTAACCAATCAAATCCTTCCAACTGCGCTCCACCTACTGGTAGATATTTGAAAAAATTTGCATTGCTCCATGTCATTCTTCCGTCTTCATCTGTTTCAAACAGGGCAGCACCACTATAATGTAAAGCAGCCTTAGTCCTTTGGATGATAACTTTTTGTCTCTCTTCTATTCTTTCGCAGCTTTTGCCCATAGATATTATAGCATCTTTTAAGCTACTGCCACCATTAGTTGTAAGTTCTTTTTTTATATCGTTTACAGATTCTATAAAGAAATCTTGATTTTTGCACAACTTTACGATTGGTTTAAGAAATTTTTTCCAAAATATAGTTATAAGACCAATCGCCCCACTCAACCCTCCAAATATAATGGTAATTATTTCTGGGTTTAATTCTGTCACGGTTTTGCCTCTTGTATGAAAATAAAGACACGCCCCCTTTCGAGGGCGTATCCTTTTGCTAAAACAAAATATTAAGAAGACGTATCTGTTGCGTCTTCAAATGCATCTCTAGCTTTGTACTCGTCTGTGGTTGCTTTACCAAGACCACCAAAGTGGTAAGTAAGTTCACCCGGAACTGCTCTGGTTGGACTAGCTGCTTGGTCTGTAGCAGCCGTGCTACCATCATCAGCTTGTACAAAATTTTGAGCATCGCCAGCGTTTGATCCCTTGGTCCTACCCGGAACAACACCACTGCTTGGAACAGCAAGGACATCAAATGCTCTGTCAGAATCACTTCCAACTCTGCGAGTTGAAGAAATTCTGTGAATACTGTCTTGACCGATGCTATCATACTGAGCGCCGGGGATGGTTAGTAAGGTTGAGGCATCGTTATTAATTTTGCCAGCACCATCTGCGCCAGCAGCCTTAATAATGAAATTCCTCTCTCCTCTTGCTGGGCTATATGCCAAACCTCCAGTGCCAGCAGCTTTTGCTGTTGTTACACCTTGAGGATCTTCAAATAAACCTCCATCACCACCGTCATTAGCTTTGACTTTTGATCCATACTCAGAGCCTGTTGCAAGCTCATTTGGATTAAGTGTGTCAGTAATAGGACTATCTGATGCTGGTGTGCCTGCGTTGGTGACTGTACCGCCATCAACTTTTTCAACACCGCCAGCTTGTTTTGCAGCTGTAGTAGACATATATTATCTCCGTATATGTTGTAATTTTGTTAAAAAGTAATGTCCACTCGTCCTTTATAAGTCCTATTCCTAATAACATATACACTTTTATACAAACTTGTGATGAAAATTTTTAGTCATTTTTTTGACCTTTTTCCTAACGGTTTCCTTGCCAATATTGTATTTATTAGACAATTCTTCGTTAGTCATTTTTGATATTTTATCTTTCAAAAGGCTCTTTTCAAAGTCATTTTCAGCCTCGTCTAGAATGTCAATAATCATCTCGTCAGTATTTTTAATACTTTGGATGGAGGGGTTTAATTTACCACAAATTTTGCCTTTATTTACAAATTTAACAGCTTTCAAACATTCAATATAAACACCCTTATACAGATAGGTAGTAAATTTACATTTCTTCTCTGGTTTAAAATTTAAGAAACATTTCCACAAAGCATTAAGCTTGCAAGTGTAAATATCGTCTGGGTCTAACTGAGTGACAAACTTCTTGCAAGCATGATTCATGATATTAACAATATCTTTGTCATTCAGGGCGTTTTCAATTTTTTTATCAATGCATTCTAACATATAAACTCCTTATATTATAATATTCTTTTCAATATTCTTACGAACCTCTTTAAAATCAAACATTTTACCTATACCAACAAAAAATCTATACCTACTTAAAACCTTTAATAGCTCCACGCCTTCTGTCTTATTTAGCCTAGATTTTATTTCTTTAGTAATGTCAAAATTGGCATGACCAATCCAGCAATCAAAGTTGGAGAGCATAGCCATATCATCCATTAGTTCTTTTGATATGGGAAGTATTGGCATACTGCTCGTAGCGTTTGCTTGCTTGTACGCTTCCATATCTTCATATTCGTCTTCTTCCTCTTCTTCTTCTGAATAAACTATCATCTGCTGTATAATAGTTTTAAGCAGAGGAGAAGACATTTGTTTTTCAATTAAGTCTTCATATTTTTGCCAGCCAATTTTTTTCTTTGTTTGTTTCATATTACATCATATCTGTAGGAGAAATACATGGTTTTTCTTCATCGCCACTGTCTAGTTTTTTACCTTGTTCTACAATAATTTTACCAATTTTTGACAATATATCAATGAATAATTCTTCATGTCCACTAGATAGCAATCCATCTCTTACTAAATTGATCGTATGAACTATTGAAGAATCTTTAGAGAGAATTTCAATAATTTGCACCATAGCATTGACACACTCTTGATTATATTCTCCCATTGTTGCGTCAATCGAAACGTCTGGGTCATTTCTATATTTTGTGTAACTTACAGATGCTAAAATTTCATCTTCTTCATTTTCGTTTTCGTTTTCGTTTTCATTCATATAAAACTTCTTTAACTTTAAGGGCAGAGTTCTGCCATGAAAATTTATTTGCGGTATCTACGCCAGCTTGATTTATACTTAAAGAATTATCTTTTTTGCACTTATGAATTTTTCTCATGTGAGATACAAAACAGTCTATCTGGTCATCAGACATCTTCGCCCAATTACCACACTTTCCTTGAAACCATTTGCCATCATAAGCTAATTCTGTTTCTTTTATTTCTACAAGATCTGAGTTAACATCATCGCAAAACTCAGTGTGCGCTGAATAATGTGTTGTAATAACACTTTTGCCACACGCTAGCATCTCTAACAATTCTAAATTCCAACCTTCTGCTCTAGATGGAAAGATGCCACAGTCAGTCTGCGCCATAATATTATACACCTCTTCGTGAGTATTTACCCTGTCAATAAACTTAATTTTGTCACTTAGTTTGCTATTTAAGTACAGGTTTTTCCACGTATTACCCTCTGCTTCTGAAAGGAATGGATTATCTGTCATCATCCATAATTCTACATTATCTTCTGGTTCAAAGGCTTTATTAAATATATTAACTAAGATATCGTGACCTTTTCTGATTTCCCATTTTCCACAATTAAAGAATATAGTTTTTTCTGAATTTGATTGTTTAGGTTTGAATATACTAGTGTCCACGCCTAAAGGAATTACTTGAACTTCGCTAGAGGGTCTATAAACATTCATTAACATTATATTTTTAGCCCAGTTAGAACACACAAAAATTTTGTCTAAAGTATTTAAGTGATGTTTTTCTACGTCGTTAAACTTATCTAACTCAAAGATTGGAAATCCTATTCTTTTTCCAGATCCTACAAACTGGGCCATATCGTGTTGATGCCATATTTTTAGGCATGGGGCTTCACTTTCAAATAATTGAGTATTAGCTATGGCCTTTTGTAAAATGTCCGCATCTTCCTGAGATGTAGCGTGAACATTTCCAATGGGCCATAAAGCAATGTCAGTTATCTTAGAAAGTTCTTTTGTTATATTCCATCCAGCCACTCCATATCCCAAGGGATTAATCGGTGCAATAATATTTATCATGTTGACTCCTTAAAGAAAAACCATCTTTTTAATTGTGCCGTATCTTTGCATTTTGACACATCGTATAGGTAAGCTAACAGAGAATCCATACTGCTAAATATATGTTCATGTGGCAACATAAAGAAAAGCCAGTTAGGTGCTGACATTTTGCCCTGTTCGCACCAAACTAATATTGGTTTCTTTTGTCTATTTGCTGTAGCGATTTCTTCATATGACCCACACATGTGAACGTTCATATTTATATTAGCTATGACAAAATCTGAGACATCGACACATCTTAAATCAGCATTTCTAATATGACCATATTCTTCTCTAATTTTATTAAACTGTCCAGTTTGTTTGTAATAATTAATTATTTGTCTAGTTGTTGGGCCTTCTTTAGCTGACTCAATAGGTTTATCACAAGGATTTATAACGCTTACACTTAATTCTTGGAGCATTGGAGTAATTGCATTTCTCCATCCGATACCTCCATCTGGCACTCTATCCATAGCACCAGCTAAGTATGTTCTCATGTTTTTTAAATTATTCATCAACAACTCCTACTGAGTGCAACTTTAAGAAAATCTTGAACAGTATTTGGATCATGTTCATTGAAAACAGTGCTAACAATAAACTTTCTTTCTCTGACCGCCTTGATGCCTAAAGATTTTAGAGCATCAAAACAATCTTGTTGTAATGGGGTGTAACCATTTTGATTACGCTCAACCGCAGGTTTTGCAGGCGTAGCAGATGGTTTTCTAGCAGCTTGCATATTTGCTTTTTTGCTAGAAGATTTAGGTTTTGTGCTAGGCTTTTTCTTACGTTTTTTAGTTCTAGGAACTGGTGGTGGTGATACTTGATTGCTCATCTGTTGTTGCGTAGAAGAGTCTTCGTACTCTGCTAAAACTATCTTGTCACTAATGTTCCAGTGATTGTTTCGATTAAACAAATGACAAACAAACATAGCCAAGAAAAAAATTGTTGCTACATCTACTGAAAAATTGCTAACTGTGTCCATAATTTGCTCCTTTGTCCTAATTATATCTTTAATATCGTCCAAGTCAAGTCAAAACTTTAAAAAAATAGCCCGACAGGGAGAACCATATCGGGCTATCTTGATTAGCATGATTGATTAAGTCTAACTTTCTTGCTTCTCTTGCGTTGAAGCCCCAGAAGGTCCGAGTGAAATTTCATCTGCCATTACACAGACTGACATTTTATCCTTTCCTTCCTTATCTTTATAATCGTCGATCTTAATCTTTCCTTGGACTCCCACCAATCTGCCTCTCTTAAGATGATCCTTTAGAGCTTCTGCCATCTTACCAAAGCACAGAACATTTAGGTACAAGGTATCATCATTTCTTCTATCATTTACAGCCATACGAAATTTTGACATAGATGTTCCTTTCTGAGTAACAGAAAAATCCGCATCTCTTGTCAATCGACCGCATCCCAACCAAGTATTAATATTCATTTATACCTCCAGTGCTGAACGAATCTTGCCACGCAAAACTTGAGTATTGCCACGATTATGAGTACCCAACGTTGCACTGTAAATTGCTCTAGCAGTGGTACGAGGAATACCTAACAAACTTGCCGCATACTCTGTTCCGTCTCTAGTGTTATCAAAAACACCTAGACCAGCCTTGTGAGCCAAAGCTGTTACAGGATTCAAAGTATGACCACGATGAGTTCCACTTTTGAGAGTTGCAACAACACGCTTGTTATCAACGTCCCAACGGTAAGAGTGAGCAACACCGTTCAATCTATCAATTACACTACTAACATTCATATCAATCTCCTATTTTAAACTAGAATCACTAACAGTTGCTGTACTTGTAGAGTTGATACGTTCGTTTATCAACGCATTTCCCTGTTCCAAGTAATCAGTAAGCCTCAAAATTTCATTTTCAATAGTTTGCTTTTGATTATTTAGCTCGTCTATTGCTTTTTGTATTGTTGTTAAGTGCGCTTGCGCCATTTCTTCTACCGACATATTTGCCTCCAATTTATTTTACTCAAATTATACAAAAAAAACTACATGTTGTAAGTAATGTAATTCAAAACATCGTGATGTGACCAACTAGCCTTATATTCTCCCAATGTTGACAGCTCACTAACTTCTACGTACTCTTTTTCTAGTCTATATATTAACTCTACTAATATTAATTCATTATGAGTTAGTATACATTCTTCAACAAGTTCTCGAATATCTTCTCTAGAAGACTCTATTTTGTTTTTCTTTTTAGCCATTTAATAACTCTAATATTATACCAGATTCGTCAAACAATTTCCTTGAAATTGCAAAGTTTTTTTTCCACCTGTCATCGTCATGTATTACCGAAACTACCCGCTTAATGCCAGATTGTATTATTAGCCCTGCGCACCTAGAACAAGGCTGAAAAGGCCAAGTATATAATGTGCAACCCTCCACAGAGGTATTAGCAAACATTAACGCATTGGCCTCTGCATGTACTATTATAGCATATTTTTCCTCTCTGTCAACTAATCTTTTTTCAGAATCTTCAACGCCCTTTGGGAATCCGTTAAAACCAATAGATACAATTCTTTTGTTATCATCTACTATAACAGCCCCTACTTGAGTTGACGGGTCTTTCGACCACGATCCGACTAGTTTGGCTAGTTC
>CEVS01153979.1_pt1 | contig 15998 bp, 11 predicted proteins | sample 361571 | NCBI WGS metagenome assembly CEVS01 (sample SAMEA2623850, study PRJEB7988) | marine metagenome | isolation source: saline water (ENVO:00002010), including | reverse complement strand
TGACCCTGATCTATGAGAGAGTACAACTCTCCACGAGTATATTCATAGTCTTTAATACGATCATCACCTGTTGGTAAACTAGGTTTACTAGGTTTGATTTCTGTAGACTCAACTTCGATGTCGAGCATCTCTTCCATGTTTTCTTCTAAACTACTCATAAGATATCAAATCCACTATTGAATCCAAAGTCATCATCAGGTGTTACTAGTATATCATCATTAGCATCAACTTGTCCATCTTGGTTTTTGTCTGTCTTTGCTTTTGGAGAGTATGATAGTTGTGCAGCTCTGCGACCAACTGCTTGATCTCCAACAGTTTCGATAACTTTTGCAGTCCTGATAATATCTGCCTTGCTGTAAGGACCATATAGATATGTCTTTGCAGAGAATTGTAATGTATATGTTACAAGTCTTCTATTTAAGAAACTCTCGTCCCACTCATCATCTAGGTTTACAGAGTTAAGTGTGATAGCAACATCCCTTTTCTCATCCATATCTGGAATCATCTTCAATGTAATATTAAAAGATGGTTGGAAGAACGGAAGAATTTGTTCTAAGATTTGTAAACCTGTGTCTTGATCTTTTGCTAGAATACCTAATTCAAAATTTATTGTGTATGGGACAGGAAGATACTGTACTCTTACCTCACTACCACTTGTTGCAATGACGTTCTTATATTTTTGAACAGGAGATGTTTTCCTACCAGAATCATATGAGATACCACTCATCTCAAAATACATTCTAGGCATTGTGATTGCTACCTTCTGTGTAGAAGGGTTCTCAAACAATCTGTATAAAAACTTTTGCTTTGGTCCATACGCCAAGGCTACTTTTTCCGTCTCAATAACCTCGCCTGTCTCTGGATCTCTTGTCTTTACGTCAATGTTATTGAAGAGTGTTCCAAAACCGATTACTGTTCTTCGGATTGTTTCGTTGTAAAAATGTGATCCTAACATCAGAAACTACCTGTAAAATTACCAAACTCACCAAAAGGATTACCTTCAGAGAAATCAATTATATCATCTGCTCCGTCTTCAATCGCTTTATTAGCGTCATACTCAGAGTTAGCATTATCTATTGAACTGAATGATCCTAATGTATATAGCGCACCAGAAACAGTACCGTTTATAAGGTCACCATCACGGAAATCTCCAGACCTATTCATCAACTCTAGAGTTAAATTGCTACCATTCCATCCACCAACTTCACCAATACTATCTGTAGCAAGGTCATATAGTTTTGCTCTTTGACCACTAGTATCTGTAATTTCATATGCATTGATACAATATCTGTTATTAGCAGAATCGTAGTAGAAGTGACCCTTAGTTGTAGTTGCAGTCGTTCCGTTATATGTGTAACGATACTTTAATCTCTCATCTTCAAAGTCCCAATAGAAATACTTGACTTGAGTTGTAGTTGCAAATGTAGGATCAAATGTCGCACTGTAATCCACATAGATTTTACCCAATCCATCAGAAGACCAAGATCTATTACCACCCTGATCATTAAAGTTTCCTGCTACAACATGTTCTCTCGCAATAAAATCTTTAGCAATCTGTGGTCCATCGATTGTAACTGTAGGTGCAGTTACATATCCACTACCAGCATCTGTAATAGTAATAGCATTTACAACACCATTGTAGATGGTAGCTGTAGCAGTAGCACGTACATCACCGTTAGCAACATCGGGTGGATCTGATATTGTAAGTACTGGTGCAGTCATATAACCAGAACCACCAGAACCTATGATAATATTGTTGACTCCACCTTGGTCAATTGTAGTAGTAGCAGTAGCAGTTGATTGTAAATTGCTAAGGTTCAATGTAGTCATTACAGAATGATCTAATTCAATCTGATCAATCTCTGCAATACCAGTATCAAACTCATCATCACCCTGCTCGTATATCTCAGCAGTGATTGTATAAAAATAAAGGTCTCCTAATGGGTAGAATGGTACCTCTCTTTCTACAAATTTAATTTCGTATGCATTACCAGTCAGAGGATAGTAAATTAAATCTCCTTCATTAGGTCTCTGTGTAATAGTAAGATTTAAAGCAGGGACTAGAGACTGTTCCCATCTTCTTCTAGACATAACAAATTGAATCTCATCACTAATCCTTACACCAAACTTACTAACAAAATCTACAGGAGATCCAAATCCCTCAACATTCAATAGTAACATCTCAATCATATAAGATTGATTAAACTCTGAGTAAACAACCTCACCCAAAGTCTTATCCCTCAGCATAGTTCTAGGGATATAATAAACATCTGCACCAAACAATTTGATTTGTTCATCAACCAAATCTTGTACTAAATTCTGTTCGGTAGTCTTACCACCGTGCTGAGGAAAGTAAACCTTTTTCATCCGATCATATCAAGTGGTGGTAGTTCGTATGTGCTTAGAGAAGCATCCATTAGTGCTTTTATCTCACTCATAGCGTCGTCATATAATTGTCTTCCGTTCATGGATACTCCACCTGGAAGTGTTACACCATTGAACTTGATTAAGTTTTGTCCCCAAGATCTTTTCATAAGAGCAGTAGCATATTTTTTAACAAACACGTCATTAAAAACTTCTGTATATGTGGAGGGATCTAGAGCTCTATAACATTCAATAAGCAACCATTGGTCTTTAGTTACTCTATCTGGATCAATATCAATATACAAACGATTGCCTCTGCAATTGAATCTAAATCCAACCAATGAACCAGTATTGATAATCATATCAATAGTTTCAAAGTGTTGCTTTACCATGTAGTAGTTGACCATATCAACACCACCAAAAGCAAGACCTGTTCCTGATGTATAGGAAAACAAGTCCATCAAATAGTATTGGTTATTAAGACCAAATAAACTGTTTCTTACAAAGTTAGAACTGATACCATATACCTTAGAGATACCGAATACGTGTTCTGGAATCTCTAAAAAATTCTTTCTATTCTCCCATGTTGCTGCATCTGGAGCAAGAGTAGTAGCAGTTTCGTTTTCTGATGTAAACCTTGTTACATCTGCCTCAGTAAACTCATGCTTGAGATACATTCTCTCAGCACCATTGAAATGTCTTTCTCTAAAATATTGCAGAGCATCATCAATTGCGTCATCAATCTGATCATCATCTAAATTAACTTCAAGCACTGGGGCACCTAACTGTCTCAAACAGTAGTCTCTCAGTTCTTGTTTACTTGCTGGTTGAGCCACAAAAATCCCCCTAGTCTCCTAACAGGTATTTAGCTTATTACTTTTCTTCTACCTTAATTTCATGTAGAAACCAATGTCTTGCTGCAGCAAGAGTATCAAATATTCTCTTATGTCCACCAAATTCACAATACCAAGTGATACCTCCTCCTGGTCCCTCTGGAATTTTATCCATTAGAAGTTGGTTATCAGATAAATTATGCATTGCTTCTAACTCGTTCTCAGAATCCGCTGTAAGCATTGCGTCAATTACCATATGATATTTGAAAGGATCCCATTTCTCTTCGATCTCCCGTACAACGTCATACAAAGGTAGTTCATCTAGGGATTTACCGTACCCCTCTCTATCAATTTCTACAACTTCTCCATCTCCCCAATCTCCACCTCCACGACGAAGTTCTTCTGCTTCGTCGCCTACAGCAAAGCGATGCTCCATTCCCTCAGGGAGGTTTCCCGTAATTTCACTCATTTTGTGTTACAATAAATAAGAATAGTATAACATTATTTATCTGTTGCGATTTGATGAGTTATGCTGTATAATGTCTGTATTACCGAAGAGGAATAATGAGCGTCAAAGCATTAATAATTGAAGGTGGCGAAACCGTCATCGCTGAAGTACAAGAAGTACATGATAAAGAAAAACAAGAATTTTTAGGTTATAGGGTAAAAGATCCATACGTTGCTAACCTTGTATGGGAACCTGCTGATGCTAACCCTGAGGTAGATGGAGCAGTGGGTAATGCTAAACAAGGAAGAGTTGACTTTAATTTTTGGGCACCTCTTTCTGATTCTAGAGAATTTGATTTTGTAAAGGATTATGTTCGTGTTATCTATGAACCAAGTCCTGATACTTTAGAACTATATTTTTCTGTTCTTGCACATCATCAAGAGAACTATATGAAAGATGTTCAAGTTGATACATCCAAGACTATTGTTACAATGCCTAATGAAGCTGGTCCAGATGGTGCCCAGGCTGCGCAAATGGGTGCAATAAGTAATGAATCTGCTGATCCTAAAGCATTTGATTCATAATGAGCGATTTAATTATTACTCAGGGTCTTCGTGATAAGATCCTCCAACCAGACTGGGAAGATATCCTAGGAAGTATTGTTTCTACAGCAGACATTGAAGATTATGGTGACTATGCAGTCATTGATAATTTTATCGAAAAGGTTGATGCACTAGCAGAAGTAATGGAAAATTACCCTGCAGACGCTAGAGAAAAACTTGTAGAAGCATCACATAAAGAATTTGGTGAGTTCCTTCAAGGATTTAAAATGCCTGGTATCACTCAGTTATTACCAACACATTACTTCACTCCACTACTGTTTGCATGTTATAAATCATTTATTGAATGTGAATTTATTCCACATGATTTAGATGCTAACATTTCCGAACAAGGAAAAATTGATTTTTTACGAAGACTTCCAAACCTTTGTTCAGTGCAAGGTAGACTTTTTCATGATAGTATGATTGTAAGTAAGAATGCAAATTTACCTAACCTAGGTAACTTTGATTTTCATGCTACTCTTATTCTCAATGATGCACCTGAGGGATGTGGTGTTTCTCTTTGGGATATTGATTGGGACGGACAAAGATTTTCTAGTGTTGAGGACCTTTTAGATATAGAAGATCAACAAGTAAAATCTGATGTTAGTCAATGGTTAAACGAAAATGCTGTATGTACAAAAGAAACAGTATCTTATGAACACTTTGATGGTAATGAGCATTTTGATAGATCTAGATTTATTGAAGCAAAGAAAAATAGATTGATCCTTCATAAAGGAACTATCTTTGTAAACCACGAGTATAAAGGCGGTGGTGATTTTTACTTTTTAAATGTTCTTATGAATACTCCACCAAAACCAAAAGAGTTAGATGGTAATGAAATTGGAGACAATAATGGAGAGAACTTTTAATATTCCAAAACTTGAATTAGAAAATTTCTCTACATATTCAACTAAAGAATTGATGGCGATCACAGAAGTGAACAAAATCGAGGACATGGAAATTGATACGAATACTATAGAGGGTCTCAAATACATGAAGGTTCACAACATCATGAAGAGACCTCTCGATCTAAGTGATTTCATGCGTAATTTTCCTGCAGAAAATAAAGAGAAAAGTTCAATGGAAGAGTTATCTTTCAGTGGTAGTAAATCTCCTGGATTACAGCAACCAATAGAAAGAGCTTTCATGACTTTCTTGGGATACCAACTCTGGCATCTCTGTAAACAAATGAGATTTCTTAAGTATAGAGAGAAAGATATTAGTTGGAAATATTATTCTAACTTTTATTATAAAGGAATGCGTTCTTTTAATAAAAATTATCTACCACATGTAGATCCATTTTCATATGCTGCTAATATTTTTCTGACTGAATCTGAACAGCATGGAACTTCTTTTTTTAAATATACAGATAAAGAAACTGGTAGAGATTTTTATTCAATGTCTGATATCATGTCTGCTGGAGATAAATTTAGAACTGCATATACTGAAGGACTAGTAGAAAATTATCAATATGAAGTATCAGACCCTGATGAGGCAGATAGGGTCATTGGAATGATGACTCCTAAAAATGGTGATGATGAATGGACTCATTTTGAAGGAGATCACTTTTATAAAAGATATTATTTTATGCCCTCTACTTTTAATTCTATGTCCATGTATAGAGGTAATAGATGGCATAGTGCTACGTTCGATGCTAAGAATACAAAGTGTGGTAGATATTCTCTAGTTGCTTGCATCTTATGAAGAAGATGGTTTGGGATAGGTCTGAGATTAAGACCTTTGAAAATGTATTTGATAGAGAAGACTTCATGAAGATGACAGATCACATGAGGTATCCAAATTGGTCATATGGTAACATCTCAAATCCTAACGCACCATCTACTCCATTCTTTCATAACGATCTTATGGAAGAACCATTTTTCACAGAACATCTATTTAAAAGAGTGTGTGTTTTGACTGGTAGGTTTTGGGTATTAGATAGATGTTATGCTAATGGTCATGTGTTTGGAACTCAAGGTGCTGCTCACCAAGATGACTCTTCTGGTGATGGATATACATTTTTAGTTTATTCCAATTTTGTAAACAGTGAGGTTAAAAAATGGAAACCTGAATGGGGAGGTAAAACTATTTTTTATCTAACTAAAACTGAACACATGTGGGTACTACCTAAACCAAATACTGCTACTTATTTTCCTGGTGATATATTTCACCATGCAGAATCTACTACTAGACACTTTGAAGGATTTCGGATGTCTGTAGCGTGGAAATTAAAGACAAAATAAAAGGGGTCTTGCGACCCCCTTTTTTATTTAAACGATTCCGTGCGTTATAACATTCTCTGTATCTAGATAGAAACCTTTAAGTGCAACTTTTTTATATTTTGCATCAGGACAATTAGCGTTCCAAAGATCAGTTATATCATTAATAATTTCATGATCTAGAACTTCTTTTCCTCCATGACCAGGAGCAATACCCGCCATATCAAAAGTCATTCCACCCTCGTCTCTTAGAAGAGCATGGTATGCTGCATCTGCAGAAGACAACAGCATATAATTTGCCTTGATTTCTTCATCAGTTGCGCCATCTGGTTCAAAATCCCAGTCAGCACCTGTTGCAGCAGTAACTGCTTCCAATCTGGATTTCATTTCTGCTCTTGTATTAGAATTTGTAGATAGGGTATACCCTACATTAAATCCTTTTTGTCTGCTTTCTAATTCAGCCATTGTTTTTTACCTATATGTTAAGATGATTATGCCTGAGATTCAGACCATGTAATACGTGATGAGATCTGATATGGTGTGGAACTTGAAACACCACCAGAGTCAACGATGTTAGCAACCACGGTTAAGAGGTCAGGTCCGTTAGGATAGATTCCGTCTCCACCAAGGATTGAGTTACCTAAAGCACTAATTCTAGATAAGTCGAAGGTAGTAGATGAAGTTTCACCGTTACCAGCACCAGATGCACGGAAGGAAAGGATCGTTGATCCTCCAGAAACCGTATCATCAGAGGCATGTTTAACAAGTTGACATAGTGAAGGATCATCCACGTTTTCAAACGTATCAGTTGAAAGTGATGGGTTAATGATTAGAGAAATCTCTGTTTCATGTGTAGTTAGAATACCAACTGAGTCGAGTGCAAGTTGCATTCGGTTGATAATCTCTCTTTCTCCTAATGAACCAGTAATAGATGAGTCTACTGAAGGTGCAAGTCGGATTGATACAAGAGGTATATTCAAAGGAATCAAGTTAACCACGTTAGTTGCAGCAGCACCTACACCAAATGCAGATCCACTTGGTACCGCAGGGTTTCCTAATGCGCTATTAATTGCGGAGTAGTAGTTCCTTGGGAAGGAAGAAGTAGTTCCTTGTAAGTACTGAATGTAAACATAATGAGTTGAACCAGAAGTATATGTTCTAGTATTGATCTGTCTACCATTCGAGAAGTAACCACCAGCAACACTAGACTGGAAAATGTTAGTGTTAACTGTTAATGCACTAGCATCACTTGATGGGAAAGGAATACGGATGTAGTAGTACCTTGTCCAGTAAGATCTATAAGATTCAAGAATAGTACTATTACCATTTGATGTGGAAGAAGTACCAGAACTGTTAGTAAACTTAAGTGAGTTACCTGACGCAGTGAATAGATACGCTTCGTCATCCTGGAACATACCGTCCATGATAACTGAAGTACCCCAGTGGAACAGAGTTCCAACGTAAGTAGGTTTATCACCATTCTCAATCTCGTAACGTGCAGGTAGGTTACCTGAACGGAAGTAAGATTCAGTTAGTTTGTTGTTGTGCTTAAACTCGTGGAAGTACTTAACATGTCCATGAGCATCTTTAAATCCGAAACGGATCTTACCAGCACCATACCAAGAGTAATCCATGTAAGCCATCTGGATCTTGGATAGATCTAGAATGTATGAGGACTTACCAACACCATCTGCTTTATCAATATTCCACTGAGTCTGTGGTACTTTCGTATCAATAGTCTTAGTTAGAATAACGTCAGCATTTGATACACCTCTATAAGAAGGTTGGATTGTAATCTGGTTATCACTTGTAACCTTAACAACCTTGTAAGACATACCACGGATAACGATCTTATCTGATGGATCTAACTGTGATGTGAACATAGTATCTGTACCAGTCACAATGTGAGAATCTCTAGTAACAGCAACCCTTCCAGGAATCTGTAGAACAGAAGATCTTCTTACACAATTGATTGAGTCACCGTCGAACTCGTAGAAGAATCCGTTTTGATCATCAAACATACCACAACGAATGTCGCAATCACTCCAAGAAAGAACTGCAAGTGTTGGGAATCCACCACCACTAGTAGCAGTTGGTTCATCTAACAATAGGTAAGTAAACCTAAAGTCATCAACAACTGTTTCAACAGGACTTTCAATATTAAACTGAGTAATATCAGTATTAATAACTTTGATCCTTAAAGCGGTAGTTAACTGGTGAGGTTTGTTGCATCGTGCAGTAGCTTCAAATCTCTTAGCAAATTCAACTGTACCAGCAGTAAAGGTAGAAACTATTGGTTGTGTAAGTTCAAGTGTAGTTCCGTTAGTAATTGATCTAATTCTAGCTTCAGCCTCGAAACATCCTTGTGCGGTTGTAGTTCCTAGAACTCTCTGACCAGCAACAAGACCTGTAGTAGAAGCAACTGTTAATGTTGTACTATTAGCAGTACCAGAGACATTAGTATCAACAATGTTAACACCAGTTGCAGTGTAGTTAATATCTAGAATTGGAATCTGAGGAATGAAGTTAATAGCAAGTGAGGTCTGAATACCTTTACCTGACTGATAACGGAAGTACTTACGTGTCTGTCTAGAAATTCTAGAGTTAGGTGACTTAGAAGTACCAATCTCCATACCACCGTCAAATGGTCTGTGTAGGAAGAATCCATCAGGTCTTACGTAGATGTAAGAAGGAATTAGATAGTTTGTACCAGATTGTGAGAAACTGAATGCACTATCAACAAGTAATAGATCGTCGTCAGTGATAGCAGTAACTCTTCTTTCTTCAAGAACACCTGGACTACCAGCAGTTGTATTAACAACCTTGATAATATCACCGATCTTAAAGAATCTCTGGAACGCTGAGTTTGTACCAACAACCCTTCTAGATCCAGTTTCAACTTCAATTGAACCAGTACCAGTAACCTCACCAGATAGGTTTCCAGAAATAAATTCATGAAGACCAGATGATGTACTACTGAATGTTAACAAGTTAGTACTTGCTAATGCATCTGCTAATGTAGGTGCAAGTTTGAAGTGATTGTTATCAATTAGAACTGCATAGTAGTCAGTGTTATGACTTATTCCACCGATGTCTGAATTACCTGCATTGTTGTAGATAACTCTAGTTCCAGTAGAATAGAAGTGGTTAGTAATGTTAACAACATTAAGAGTAGTGTCTATTGCAGTACTAGAATCGAACTGTTTAACTGTTGGTGGAATCTTGAATGGAATTGTAACTTCAAGTTCAGTCTCAGAGATTGCTCTTGTAGTTGTGTATGAACCATCAACAGTACCAAAGTCTGCAGTTGTGTTTTCAAAAGTTTGAATTCCAGAACCCTTAGAAGAGAATTGAATTTCAGTTCCGTTGGATGCGTTTGAAGCACTTGATGCTAACTGGAATCTGTTACCGTTAATAACGATAACGTAGTAAGAACCACCAGCAGACAATCCACCTGGAACAGATCCAGTAGTAGTCAACTTCATTAATTCTCCATTAGAGAATAAGTTATCCTGAATGTAGAATGAATATGCAGTTGTGTTTGTAATAACACCAGTAAATGTGATATTACCAGTTGCATATCTCAATCTTACAGGAGAAGAACCTGTGCTTGTTTTAATTCTAAAACGGTTATCATCAATTCTATTAATGTAGAATGTACCAGAGTTGTAGTTACTCTGATTCATGTAGACATCATAGAAGTATCTGATAGTACCACCATCAGCTATAGACAGAGATACAGCCTGGTTCTCAGGGAATCCATGATTCGCAAAGTAGAAAGAATCGTTAGTTGAAGTATTTCTCTTAACAAGTGCGATGTACTGGTTAGTATAACCATCTTCGTTGTAACTACCAAAGTAACGGTTTAGATATGCACCCCATCCTTCTTGATAATACCAGAAGAACCAGTGGTTACCTCTAACTCTGATATAGTTTGCTTCAACGTAGTCAGTATAGAAGTTATCTCTATAGTAGTAAGTATTACTGAGGTTACTTCCATAACCCTGAACAGTATATGCTCTATCCCACTCGTTACTTTCACCTTGGTCATTAATGTATCTGTTATTCTGGTCAGTTATAAAGTCATAGTTACCTTGATATCTTTCAGAAGTACCTAGAGGAAGAGACTCGTGGTTGTAACCATAAGTTCTTGGTTGAGTACCACGGTTGTTGTGGTATTCTTGGATGTGGAATTTAGTTGTGCTGTTATCACCAACTTCAGGTCGTCTAGTGGTGAAGAATACAGTTCTATCCCATCCAGTTTGACCTAGACCGTAATTATTATATCTTGAGAAGTCATGACCAGATCTGGTTCCACCTTGATCCCAGTAGTAAGTGTAGAAGTATGCATACCAGTTGTAATATGCTTTATACTCTCTACGGATGTTATATACAAGACCAAAGTTATGATTACCAAAAGTCCAAGTACCATCATGAGGATAAGATCCTGAAGGATATGCATCACTCAAATTAATTTGGTTGTTAAGACGCTGAGATTGATGAAGTTTGATATTGTTATCATCAACTTTCTCAACATAGTAAACTTGCATTCTTTGCATACCACCCAAAGGTCTGTTACCTACGTTTGGATAGTAAAGTAATGCATAGTGATTTTCTAACTGGTGATTAGTCAACTTGATACTGTTATTACCATAGTCAACATCACTCTCACCAAATCTAAGAGTATACGTACACTCATAGTTAAAGGTGAAAGTTTGAGTTCTATCTACTTGTCTGTTAACAGTTATAGTTGACTCTTCGTCAGCAAAAGGTCTTCCATCAGGAGCAGTTGCTGTAGGATCTGCAATCTCAAGAATCTTAGGAGAAACTGTGTTAACAAAATAGAAGTTTGTATTATCTGCAAAACCGTGCTCAGAAACAGTGGTTAGATAAACTTTAGAAGTTGTCTTAGTTACGATCGTAAAATCAGCTCCCATTGCAGGGTGAGCAGTACAATAGTAACCTAAAGGAGAAGGAGTTGTTGCATCAATGTAAATTCTTAAATATGCTCCTGCTTGACCTTGAGTACCGTGCTCATAAACGAATGTAGTATATGCGCTACCACCACCATGAGTACCATCAGTAGTAGATGATAACTTAAATGGGTGAGTTGCAGTACTTGGATCTGAAAGGTCGAAGGTGTAGATAGATTTTCTAGAAAGTTCTAGAGTACTCTGCATTACACCATCAATGAAATACTTGTTTCCACCAGATGCAACACCACTACTTCCATCAAGAGTGTAAGTTGTGTTAGTACCTAAAGCTTCAACAGTTTCTCCATTTTGGAATGCTCCAGTAGCTCCATAAAGATGAATATTTGCTCCATCAACTTTACCAATAGTACCAGAGGCATTACTAGTTTGACCACTTACAACTGAACCAACAACATATTCGGTAGTATCAACAGTAGTTGTAGATGTAAGAGTTATAATTGCTTCTACAGTAACAGGTAGGTTGTACAAATCAGACACAATACCAATTGATTGGTCTAGTGAAATTTGTGAACCTTGGAAGAATTTACCTGGAATAATAGAAGTATAAGTACCTTGTAAATCTCTAGTAGTTGGTTGGTTTGATCTCGCTTTATATGTAAAAGTTGTGGTAGTAGGAACTGCCTGAATGATATAAGTACCTTCTGCAGTAATTTCTGCAAGACCAGTAACAGTAATTGGAACACCACTTGTTAAACCATGTTCAAAACTTGTCTCAACTGTAATAAGTTCTGAACCTGCAACTGCTGCTACTCTAGAAATAAAGGGGATAGTAGTATCAGAAGTAGATGCGTAGAACGAAGGAATGTTATTAATTGTCTGAATAGTTTCCCATTTAGATGACTGAGGTCCGTACTCAAAGTCGGTATCAATTAAGTTTTCTGGATTTGATACTCTGAATTTAGATACAGCGTCAACAAATGTTTCGGATGGTTCAAATTTTACAGCATCATCTTCTATGAAAATCTGCAATGAATCTGTATCACTCATCGACGTAGTGTCGAAAAGCAAAGTGATAGTAGTTTCATCATTCACACCATGATAACTAAACTCACCAGTCTTAGTGCTATCAGCAAAGTTATAGATGATAATGTTATCAGTAGTATTAGTGATCATCAAAAGACGACGCTTATGATGATTACCTTTTAATTTGACCTGTTTCGCCGAAGCGTCAAACGTAAAGTCAAAGAGCAGCGATTTTGCCATTTTCTGTTATTCCCCTAGGATTTGTTTAAAGTTACAAAGTGTTGTTTTCAAGTCAGTGCTCGCATATAATATGAAATCTCTTATAAAAAAGTTTTGGGTCACCAACCCATTGCCGCCATCATTCCCATAGAAATGGTGATTTGCTCGACAACGTAGTCTTGCCTCGCGTGAGGAATACCACCTGCTGTGGATCCATCATGTAGTACTAGACTCAATGTGTCAGTATCTACTGTAAGTTCCGCAAGGGCACCAGTGAATGTAGAGTGTTGTACTGTAGTACCTCTCCTTAACTGTACCTGTTTGGTCATAGGTATCCCCTAGAATTTATGCTAGTTTTATTTATAAAAACAAAAACCCTTTAAATGATAGTCACATACGTGTATCCAACTTCAAACTTACGATATTCTGTATCGGCAACACCATCGAGGTTAGCAGTACCACTTCCAGTATGAGCTGCGATTGGTATATAAACAACGTCTCCTGCCTGCTCTTGCGTCTTCTCATCACCAGCAACAGGAGCAAGTCCTGTCTCGGGAGTGACATAATTTGAGTTATTTCCAAGTACCTCGTCAACTTCTGCTTGTGTCCAACGTTCTCTAACAAGACTAATTTCAAATAGTCCAGTAGTATCATCTGTTTGAGCAATAAGAACAGCAACTCCACCAGCAGTAAAGAGAGATCCAGATCCGTTATAATGCGGAATAAATCTGATTTCTGTAGCAGCACCTGAGATATTGTACTGTGCTGTATCTCCAATATACCTGTCTGTTTGACTCTCGTCTGATGTTCCAGATATGGTTGTAGAACCTGATCCTTGATAACCCAAACGAACAAATGCTTCGTTCGCTGTACCAGATACACCGAAGAGACCTGTTGCTGCATAGTTGAATGTAACTGTGTCTGCAACTCCACCGAATCCGAATAGTGAACCAGTAGCAGCATGAGCTCGTAGAGATCTTTCGATTGTAGATCCAGTAATCGAAATAGATCCAGATCCAGTATATGCTCTTGCTCTTGGAGTATCTGCTGTACCAGATATTTTGAAGAGAATTGTACTTTCTGATTCGTTTGTAGCTTTCGATTCTGCAGCACCACCTGTGGTGAGTATAGAACCAGATCCAGCAAAACTTCCAGTAAACTTGGAAACAGATTCTCCAGATAGTTGAATCTGTAAAGTCTCGTCGTCTGCAAATGCAACTTTTTCGTTGATTGCCTGACCAGAGAATGTGGATATAGTTCCACTTCCAACGTGAGGACGAACAACTGCACTGGTACTTTCTCCAGATAATGCAAAGAGACCAGTTGTTTCTGGACTGAAGGCAACTTTTTCATCTGCAAATACAACTGCAGCACTACCTTCCAAGAAGTCAATAGTTCCTGTTCCAGTGTAATTATCAAGTTGTCTATCGTCTGCCTCTCCACTAAGTGTGATTTGTGCAGTGCTCTCTGGAGGATTGGCGATAAAGGACTCTGCACCAACACCACTGACTCCATAAAGACCAGTTGCTGCTTCGTTGAATGTAACGCTTTCCGCAAGACCACCAACTGTGAATAGAGAACCAGATCCAACCTCTCCATTACTATGTCTCTCAATAGCAAATCCAGATAGAGATGCGGAACCAGAACCAATATAACGTTCTGTGTGTTTCTCTATAGACTGACCAGTTGCGGTAAAGAGAACTGTGCTCTCTGGTGGATTGGTAACTGTAACCTCAACAGCACCACCAGCAGTAAACAGACTTCCAAATCCAACTTCTCTATCTGTCTGTCTTTCAATTGCATTACCAGTAGCGAAGAGAGAACCAGAACCAATGTTGTTAGGTGTGAATATAACACGTCCGACTGTACCACCAATAGTGAATTCGGCAACATCACCGACATAACGTTCTGTGTGTTTCTCGATTGCAGATCCAGAGAATCCACCATAAGAACCTGATCCAACATAAGGTGCTCGAGTGAATGCCTCATCTTTGGTTCCACCAACAGCAAAGAGTGCAATATTTTCTGGAGGATTGCTTGTAACTCTTTCTGCAGCACCACCAACTGTGAAGAGGTTGCCCCCAACAACAGGCATGTAGATGATGTTGAATATAACATCGCCACTGAGTGTGATAGTTCCACCAATGTCGTCTGTCTGTACAACTTTCTCAACAACTGTACCAGAAATTGCAACAGAACCAGATCCAACATAATCCTTGACGATTGTTGGATCTCCAGTAGTACCAGCAACAGTAAAGAGTGCAGTGTCTTCTGGTGGATTTGTAGTGATAGACTCACTAAGACCACCAGCAGTAAAGAGATCACCTTGACCAGTGAAGTGGTATTCAACAAGAACAGTAACTTCACCACTAATGGTGTATTCTGGTGCGTCTGCAAGATATGCTTCTGTATGTTTTTCGGAAACTCTCGTTCCAGAGAATCCACCATAAGAACCAGATCCAATGTAAGTCGCTCGACCGAATGCTTCGTTGCCTGTTCCTTGTAACTGATACAGTCCTGTTGATTCTTCTACAACACCAACTGCTTCCGCTGCACCGCCTGCAGTAAAGAGGTTTCCAGAACCAGGGTATCTGACTCTGTAGATAAACTCGACTGCACCACCAATTGTGTATAGTCCAGTTGCTTCTTCTGCAACTCCAACCTTCTCGATAAGAGCTTGACCAGAGAATGTAGATAAAGTTCCACCAACAAATACTTCTCTGACTGTAGTAGAGTCTGTAACAGTTCCACCTGCAGCAAATATAATTGTGCTTTCTGGTATATTTGTAGTCTTGGATTCTGCTGCTCCACTTGCAGTAAACAGAGAACCAGATCCAATGTGACTGACGATGTAGTTGAATTCAACTTGACCACTGACTGTGTAAAGACCAGTTCCTTCTTGTGTTGCGAATAGAACTCTCTCAAGAGCTTCACCAACTCCAACTTGGAAGACAGTTGAGATAGAACCAGATCCAATCTCTGTTGCTGGAGTAAAGGATTCTCCTGTAGTTCCACCAATAACAAAGAGTGCAGTATCTTCTGGAGGATTACTTGTGATAACCTCAGCAGATCCACCTGCGGTGAATAGAGAACCAGATCCAACATAATCATCAGTCTGTCTCTCGACTGCAGTTCCAGATAGAGTATACTGAGCAGCATCTCCAGTGTAATCCTGAATTGCTTTCTCGACTGCAGTACCAGATAGAGTGATAGCAGTTGCAGTACCAACATAACATTCTGTATGTTTCTCGATACCAACACCAGATGCTGTAAAGAGACCTGTTGCTGCTTCATTAATTGTAACTGTGTCTGCAACTCCACCAGTAGTAAAGAGAGATCCAGATCCAACATAATCA
>CEVS01118357.1_pt1 | contig 16045 bp, 11 predicted proteins | sample 361571 | NCBI WGS metagenome assembly CEVS01 (sample SAMEA2623850, study PRJEB7988) | marine metagenome | isolation source: saline water (ENVO:00002010), including | reverse complement strand
ACTTGACTTGGGCTTGAAAACCCAAATTGAACCGATACAATGGGTAGACCGTACGTTGCCCGGATGAGCAACCTGCGCAAGCCAATGAAACCAATGCTCATCCCCTGTTGGCTAGGACTATTTCGAACATTTCGCATGAATTGCCGTTATACAATGTTAATATCCAAAGATGTCCCCAGTGCCCCGATTAACTCGTATTGTAGTCCATACAAGGTAGGACTTTCTTTATGTCCCAGCCGAAACTACCGGATATGTAGGGGCTACACATGCGAGTCGTAAAATTACACATTTGGGGTGACAATCCCTTCGAAGCCCAGTATGGAATTAATGATTTACTAGTCTCCGCACATGACGCTGGATGGAAAGTAACCCATGGATTTGAGCAAGGCTTCATCCCTGTTGTTACAATACAGAAGGATGGTATTCTGGTCAAAATGGAGGGATTTGGAAATTATCGCCAGTGGAAACACCTGCCACACGAACTCGATACAATTTTGGGCGATGGTAAGGTAGATCAAGTATTCCAGTACCCGGATTCAGAGTACATCGACTTCGCAATCGAGGATTCAAGCGCAACAATGACTGGAAACCAAGTTCAGCAACGAATGGAAAGGATTGCAGGCTTTGCTGTTAAAGGAATTGCAACGGCTTACCTTGTCCCCAAATTTGCTTTAAAAAATGCAGATGGAGGTATTCGGCAGCCAAATATTTGGCCGATAATGTCAATGTTACAACTGATTTATTATACAAAAAAACCACATCTCATCTTCTATTTCGGTACAAGTGCCACTCCCGATAACAAGACTGCTGGGGAAGGTGCAGATTCACTTTCTAAATATCGGTGGGCACGGTTACTTGAACATCTCGGCCTCGACAATAACATGCCTGAAATTATTGAAAATCAGATTCGAATCATGCTGAATCATATTTCTGAGCGGCATGAGGAGTTGTTCGACGTCTTTCCCGAGTGGAACAACTCACGATTGGAAGAATGGACGGAATTGTATACTCAATTAGCACTTGGAAATAATGTGGACATAGATAGATTGCCTCTAAACTGGAGTGGTATACCCACTGAACAATTTCCAGACGTCGATCCAGAGAATTTGGTAAACATAAATCTCCCATTCGCTGATTCTATTGCACGTGATATCATAGAGAAAAGGGCGTGCTTCCCGATAAGAGGCAAGGGTAAAGGCCGACCATCTCCTAAGCGAAATACTCTTAATAATTTAACTAAGAATGTGAAATTGAACAAAAAAAGCCTATCTTTATTGCATCGAAGGTATGATCTCGAAGAGGCTCGGATGCTGTTACAACAAGGTGAAACCAGCCCCGGAAATATCTCCCCAACTGTCATGGAAAAGGCCGTAGTATTCTATACGAAATGGAGTGATTTACGAGCGACACTGGAGGATAATATAGATTGGGCGCCTGATGATTTTACCATTGGTGATTCAGATGAAAAATCGGCGATCCTATTCATTGCAGGGAATGTAGTTACCCAGTTCCTCAGAGATCCATATGCAGGACAAATTGCTAGCTACCCCCTCGCATTTGGCTCATGGGACCCTAGGCAGCAAACAATCGTGGTATTATGGTGCCCATGGCAGAGTGCCATGGTTGCACATAATGACAAAGATGATTATTTGGAGATTAAAACAACGAAAGGAACCGCAGCATGGCTCCGCTTCGTTAATTGGACGGTTTTTCAGGATGCTATCATTAGGGGAGTGATATGATGTCGTATCAATTCAAGATGATTGAGGGAATTGGGGTTTACAAGTGGGCCATTGACTTCCAAGAACATCTCGAGAACAGTGTGATGTTTACGAATGTCACTGGGGGCGAATGGAAGAATATTCGCAACCCACGGACAGACGCCGTTTTCCATCCAATCAAACAAACCGACAAAAGAGCTGACTTAATCGTCATCTTGCGCGAACTGAACTTGATTTTGATTGCAGAAGGTAAGGATGAAATCAGGAAACTCTGGAAGGACTTGCCAGGACATATTGAAGTTATCAATGAATTGTCATCGAAAATGAGAATACCACAACCAGGAATATGGGGGGAGAGTGAGGCGGCATCCTTACCGGTCCCAACGTTGCTATGGTGTTGTGACCATGAAACCGAACCGTCTGCATTACCAATTACAGGTCTCTTCATGGATTTTGATAAGATGCTGCGTAACTCGTCGTACGATGGACCAGATTTGTTGGTTGGACTTGAGGTTAGGAAGGATGATGAACAACATCTCTCAACTCATGGATACGTTTTCTATCGTGAAGAATGGCAAGAGGAAGCGCATGAATTGGCTAGTGTACTTGAAGAAATATCTGGTCGTAATTGTATCCTTTGGGATTTGGAATTATGATGGCACAAGTCCAGGCTCATGAAATTGAAATTTGGTGTGATAACCAAGTCGAAGGATTTCAGGCGATAAACATCCTCGCAGACATCGCAAGAGAACAAGGGTTTGATGTGGCAGTGGATCTTTTACAAGGCCACATTCCTCGACTTATTGCAATTAGAGATGGCGTTCAGATAACCATCCTAGCGTTCGGTCCGTTCAGGGCATGGCAAAACGTACCAGATGATATCGAGGAACGTATTCGCTCAGGGAAACCTGACTTCATCCCTTACAATCGCAGTACAAATAGCATCCTCTTTGCTCTGGAAGACACGGCAGCGACGTGCACAGGAAATCAATCTCAGCAACGCGCTGAGCGCTTTTGCTCCCTTGTTCGAAATGGGATCCCTACGGCCTACTGTCTTCCAGCATATGCAACAAAGCCGACCGATTCCAAGGCACGTCGTCCAAACCTTTGGATGCCAATCACTGCGTTGAAACTGATTGAAGCAACGGGTACGATTGCATTGATATTCACGTACGGTGATTCAGAAAATCCTGATGACCGAGAAGTAGGCGATGGCTTCGTCGATGTGTGGTCTCTGCTTTGGGGATTCATCTTACGAGATTGTGGATTAACCGAAGCCTGCGAATCCATCATTCGGCGGCAAATTCGCTACATGCTTGACGCCATCGACAATCAGCATGAAGGTCTTTTTTCGGATTTGCCTGACTGGGATAGAGATTCTCTTGACCAATACGAGGAATCCTATTATCGACTCACACGAGGTGAAGAAGTTGACCCCGAAAACCTCCCGCTGAATTGGAACGTGCCGATTGAGGAACTTGACTTGAAGGAGAGCGAACCTCGTGCCTACATCCCTTTGCCGTTGGCCCGTAGAGTCGACAGCGACATCGCTGCAGGACTGGCGTATTTTCCATCCATCAAACGCAGTCGTGGAAAGCCACCCAGGCGAGAATCAATTTTAGATTCAATAGAGTGCAATCGAGCACGACATCAAAGATTAGCAGAAGAATGGCCGAATCTAACAAATCTCCGAGAAGATAACTATCAACAACTCTTACAGGATGGTGCAACTACAGAAGGAAGGATTTCGCCGACTGTACTAAATTCAGCCCTTGTTCGATATCAGAACTTTGGGGATTTGAGAAGGTCATTGGAAATCAGCGAGCAACATCTTCTGAATTGTCTTCCAACAGAACTCGATGATAGGCCAGCTCTGTTGTTCATTGTCTCAAATACTTGGTCTCGCTCAATGCCTGAATTTCTCAGAGACCCGTACAGTGGAATGTTACCATCATTTGCTATTGCTGGTGGTGCTTTGGACCCAAGACAACAAACTATTCCTGTTATCTGGGCGCCATGGCAGACTCCAGGGATTGCGCTAAGGCTCCAAGTTGTAGAGGGCGAATACATGCCGAGTATTATTGACACCAAAGGAACTCGCTCTTGGCTGTCAATCACGCCCTCTTTTACCTTGTTCAACAACGGGTTGATGGTGCACCTGACAAGTGATGACATCACCGAAGCGCAGTTCTTCCCGCCGTTGCCAGAAGTGGTCGAGGATGTTGAGGGGGTGGAGAATTGATCCACAGATTGCGCAACTTCGCAGAATCGTTTGGTGTCTTCAAGTGGTTTGCTGATTTTGAATTGAGTGACTCAGCTCATGCATTGTACACACACATCGCAGGAGGGGAATGGAAAGGAATTCGGTCTCCGGAAACCGGTTTGATTGTGTACAATTTTGATTTGACGGAATCCAAACCGGATCTGATTGTCTTGCTCCGTTCCCTCGGCATGATTCTGGTGTGTGAGGGGAAGAAAACGTTGGAACTCCTGTACAACGGCAACGGAGAGGAGACGTTGACCAAACACGCTGAAATCATTGTTCATCTGGCTCAAGAACTCTCAACAGAGCGAGATGGATGGAGCAGCGAAGACGCCCAATGTCAGGTGATTCCAACCCTGTTATGGTGTGTTGAGGGGGAGCAAGGTCGCACTGAGGCAGAGGTTCTGCCCCTCGTTCGTGAATTCCGCCGAGAGCTTGTAGCGGTGGGCTATACAGGCCCTAACATCACGGTATGCTTAGAGGCCGTTTACAACGGGGATACAGGTGTCATCTCGACCAATCATTCTGTTGTTGGCGACGACAGTCGTGCGAGACAGGCCTTGACGGAACTGATATCGGGTGTACGCGAGGCTTGAAGTTCATTGAACACCAATCGAATGATTTCTTTCTCTTCTTCAATTCCATTCTTCAGGGCTTTTTTGACCACTTTCTGGATCGCTACATCAAGAAGTTCTACGGATGGAATCTCATGGTCTTCCTTGAAAGAGATGATGCTCTTTTTTGAGATGTAATTCTCCTTCAGATACTTCGTGATTTCAGTGGTTGAGAATTTGAATATCTCACGGTTCATCAATTCGATGTAGATGCTGCGGTTGACTTGATCCATCGTCGCACTTCCACCTCGTTCAGCAATCACCCGATCTATGATTGCGCCAAGTATCTCAAGGGAAAACTTACGGCCATCATCATTTTGCTTTCCGGATGTGATTTTTCTAACGTTCACGATAATGTCGCCTACACCGCTCCCCGATTTGGACAGTTGAGCTTTAGCGGGTACGACGGCTGGAACTTGGTACGTGGCATTTTCTATACTGAAACCAGCATTAATGAGGGCATCAATGAGGGCTTTCCAAACCTCAACATCCCTGTTGTTGAAGGTTAGGGACATCCAACCTCCCTCTTTCAGAATCCTATAACATTCCGCAAATCCCTCTTTCAATAAGCGTGCATAATCGTTGATGTCTTTTTGTCGAACTTCACTATCGCTGATGATAATTTCATCACCAGCACGAATGGGATAGCCTAGCCAAGCATTCCAGATTGTACAGTACTCAAGGTATGGAACACTATCTCCATAGGGAGGGTCTGTAAAGATATAATCAACAAATTCGTCAGGAATATGATTCGAGAGGTCCGTGACCGAAGATGTCAACAACAACCCTGCGATATCATCTGAGGATTCTAATTCGGTGCATGATGTTGCCAAATGGAGGTCAAATTCATGCAATTGCTGGAACTTATCTTTTGCTTTGCAAACTTTGTTGAATTTTGTCAAAAATGAATCCCATGGGTTGAGCTCGAAATGTTTTCTTGGTATCCAAAAACCAGACACAGTCCATGCTGGGCCGCCGCTTTTGAGGCCACCTCGATAGGCAATCAATTTACTGGCTTGAGCGACGAATGAAGTGAATATGAATTCAAGTGTGGTTCGAAGGCTCTCCTCTTTGACTTCACGAATACTGTGCATTAACATCGAAAGGCAATGGTGATTGCGAACCGTGAACAAGTCGCTTACTCCCATCCCTTCATGGGCAAGTGTACGTTTGCTCCGAAACATTCCGTTATCTTTGATGGCAGAAGAAAATGGAGTGGCTTTGATGCGGTTGAATTTATCCAAATCTGCCTGATCTGGTATTTTGATGGTTCTTTCTCCGTTTTCATCTTCATACCAAATCTCGACCATCCGTTCATCGTGAACCATGGACGAGGATATGACCACTTCTTCCTTACAAGCCGAACACCTGAACTTGGTTCTGTTTATTTTTTCTGTTTCAAACAAGGGTACATCGACACCACAATTCGGGCAGGGTGCTAAGCTTTCCCAAACAACATGAGATACACGGCGCTTCTGTTTTCCCACCAATGTGGAAAACAACTCGTCGATTGATTCTTTACATTTTTTCTCAATTTCCATGAAAGTTTGCTTCAATTGATTAATGTCAACACGCGAAACAGTGCCTATCGTGATGTGCTTGGAGATCGGACTCAGGTCTGAACCAATCGATTTGCGCCCGTTCAATATACTCTCGATGAACGTCACGCCGCTGCCTAGAAATGGATCTGCTACGACATCGCCTGGTTGTGTGTAATGTTGGATGTATTCACGAACGATGTTTGCTGGTTTTCTCGACCAGTATTTGTGCATCTTGTAGTGAGCTTTGTGAGTATGAGCAACAAGGGAAGATGAAATAGGTTGCTCGACAGCCATGGTTTTACTTCCTCCTCAACACTAAAATATGGTCTTGCAGTTTCACCCCAACCTTATCTCCTTCTCTGCGTTGGCCTGCGGCGTACGAGGCTTCAGTAAATTTAGGAACACGAACTATGAACGCCTCCAACTCCAATTTTGTTTCTGACAATTCGAGTGCTTTGAGAAACAGACAAGTTGTGTTGATGCGTTCCTCACGTAGTATTGTATCCCCCATCATCAAAATGAATCTCCCTCCGCGGATGAGAGTTGCTGATGAGTTGTTCACGGATTTCACGAGATCTTCAACGTAAAGGTGAACGCGTTCTGCTTTACCAATTTTGAAGGATTCTCTCACTTCTCCTTTTCGAACTCGTTTCGGCGAGAAGCCTGTCCAAAGCATTTCAAATTTGAAAATCCCTGAATATTTGTAGACATTAAAATAAGGAGGATGACAAATCATGAGGTTGGTTTTCAAACCATCTTCAAGAGGCTCCATTGAGTTGTGTACAACAGCCTTTACATCCATGTTTTCAGGAAGTTCATCCAACCCATCAAGAATTTTCTTGACACGCTTGGATACAATGGGGCAAACTTTGACAGGTTTGATGGCTGGGTCAAGAAACATCCTTCCCATGTTCTTGCTCGCTCTACTGCAATTTCTCACGCTTGCTGCTAGAGCGACAGTGAAGAGATTTTTGATTTCTACATCATCGATTTCTTGAAGGAACATGCGCGTCAACGCCATTTCTTTCTGGACCTCCGGGAAAAACCAATGGTCGAGATATCGATCGTCGGGAATCAAGGCTTCTATTGCCTTCTTTTTCCTGGTCCCCTTCTTCATGAAGGCCGAATATAATTCTAGAATTTCTTCTGCTCTTTTCCGATCAACCTTGGTGATTTTGACATTTGAAATCATCACAGAGAGTGGATTTACGTCAAAAGCGACCGCGCTTCGCTGGAGGAGTGCTGATTCGACCAAGGTTGTGCCACTCCCCGCCATCGTGTCGATGACCGGACCCACAGAAGCATCATGATGGTCTTCGATGAAACGGCGGGCGACTGGTGGAGGGAATTTTCCAAAATATCTGAAAATTGAATGTGTGGCGTAACCCATTGACGCATTCGACCCTTGAATTTCCCAGACCTCGAATGGGCACTCAAGAGCAGCCAACTCGGCTTGTTTTCTGTAGGCATCCAGCCAGACACTTTCCCCCATAACATACTAACCGAGTGTCAAGGCTTATTGAACTAATCGCATTTCAGGGTTGCTGATTTTGTCACTCCCTATGCCAAGGCATCTTTCCCCATTGGCTTGGATGTGGGGAGTCAGCTCGATTTTCATGAAATCGGGAGGGGCTGTGGAAACCCCTCAAGACATTGTGGAAGAGTACAATGGGTGTTCAGACCCCCAGTACACACGCTAGGTTCTGTGTAGCCCCACTGAGTCAATCATACAAAGCGTTAGAGTAATATTACTAATCATTATGATTCTTACTTAGTCAATTGAAATATACGTGCGCGGTGTACGAGAACCATCACCGAGGGTTTGTGGTTCTCAATGAAGATAAATAGCATCATTTCTGGTATTTCACTGATTTCATGGCGAAGGAGATATGCTCTTTGGGCTACAAAAGGAGCTCCATTAACCGATTTGGTTGAACTAGACGATGCCCCGAAAGATAGCGATACACGCAAGTCTGGAATTAGAGATTTTTCAATTTCATTAATGTCGTGGGTTAAGAGGGCGCCAAATTTGCTTCCAACCCCAGTAATTGGGTGGAAGAGGCGAGGCGATATTTCACAATTATTCATTGGTATAGGGAGCGAAACGCTCGTTGAAAAAGAAGAATGGTTGAAAATCATCAAGAAAGAAATTGAGGATGGATATGGAGTCCCAATGGGATTGAAGGAATCGCCTCGGAAAAAGGAAACGAGTGGGAAACGGACTGAATTATCAAAGTTGATGGATGTTACACTCAAGGCGGAAGAATCTCTCGATAGGGCATTCATTTATCCATTCCAAATTGTTGAATCTGAGTCTGTTGCAATAGGTGAAGTCGTTGTAGAATTGGATTTACATGCACTCGATCTTGAGGCTGGATCAATCCGTAGGCTGGATGCACATGAATTGATTCACCTAACAAATGAAACATGGGATCAGGTCCCTTATGTCCGGCTCGCAAAAACGGATAATATGTTAACAGATGCTGAACAAAGCCAACTACTCGGAGTTTGGGATGATTCACCAACCCAATTATTGCTGCGGCCCCCCGCTGGAACCTCTGTCCCTGAACGAGGGTGGATGCATGTACTTGATGATGGGACCCGCGCCCTGATTCGAAGAAAGAGGATCTTCAATTCAGTCACAAGATTCGGTCAACATCTTGATTTTGGGCGATTAAGGTCTGAAGAGAAAATGCCGGATGATTGGCCTTTGCCCAGCAATGGTCCAGTTCATGTCTTAGTAGGCCCACCGGGAACTGGAAAAACATATCAGGCGTGTAGAATCGTTGAGTGGATATTATCTAACCAACCTGGCGCTAGAATTCTGGTATGTGCCAAGGAGCATCACGCTTTAGACCACCTCGTTCTGAATCTCGTTCCAGTTGTGGAAGAACTTGGATTCAACCCATCCACTGAAATTGTTAGGGAGATTTCCCCGTACAAAGCAGATGATTTGTTCATTGGAGAGAGGGCAGAGTTACACAATCATACCAAAAGAGCGGTGGCTCAATCCCTTTGGAAGGAATGGACTGGGCATTTCGGTAAATCGAAGAAATCACCGATATGGATGAATTCTGCTGTAGCCAGAAATGCATCGATTGTTGCATGTACGACTTCAGATAAATTCATCGAAAAGAGATTGCAAACATTAGGGCCAGTACAATTCGATTGGGTCATTGTAGAAGAAGCTGGGAAATGCTACCTTTCAGAAATTATTGGGCCGCTCTTGTTATCAAGACAAGCATTACTGATTGGCGATCATCATCAATTACCTCCATTTCGAATCAAAGATGCTAAAAAATCACTGCAATACAAGATGGAGAAATCACCACACATTAAATCACTGAACGATGACTTTAATCTAGCAAATTGGTTAACCCCATTTGCATCTCTACACGATTTACTAGAGTCTAGTGGATGTACCCATCAATTACAATCTCAATGGAGATTACCAAAATCCATCTCAGATATGATTGGTTCTGTGTTCTACGGATCAAAATTTGAACATCCGGGGTGGGATAATAGCACGGATTTACCAATTGATGAATTCCCAGAAATGGTTTGGATGGATACTCCACTTGGATTGAGGGATAAGGACTTCCTTGAACGGAGTGGAGATCAGAGGTCTATGATGAATCCTGGTGAAATTACTCGAATCACTGAGGCACTGAGAATGGTTGGCCCCGATATAGAACCTGAAAATGTGGCCATATTGACCCCATACAATGGACAGAAATATGCACTCATCAAGAAGTTGGAAACGGATACAGATTTAGCGGTATTTTCAGACAGAGTACATACTGTTGACGAATTTCAAGGTAAGGAGGCGGATCTAATACTGATCTCATTGGTTCGAAATAATCTCAACACAATTTCGGGCAGGCGCTGGGGTTTCCTACTTGACCCACCAAGATTGAATGTCATGTTCAGTAGAGCCAAGAGGCAAATGATTGTAGTGGGTTGTTCAGAATTTGTACGTCAAACTGGATTCGAGGAAGAAAATAACCACCTTCTTCGTGTCTTGAACTGGATTGACGAAGGTGGCGGAGTCATATCCAAGGGGGATTAAGTGTGGAAAAACCAATCACAGTTGCTGTCCCGATAGAAGTTCTATCGCTCAAGATATTCATTCAACCAGGAAGGGCCTCTCTTGAAATAAAATCATCGATTATTGAACTGGCGAAAAAATCAACGATATTGTCTGAATTAATCGACGAATGGGGGACGGGCACCACCAAACCATGGTGGGCGATCGAAGAACTAATTGCCGAGGGAATCATTCTAATTGAAGATGGTAAGATTACGGTGGATCAACATTTCCAATCACTCTCGACAAGAGAGGAAATTTTCCAAACCTTGAAGCAAATTACTGGGTGGTGGGCCAAGAGAAAAATTGTTCTCGATGGTTACCAAAACACGGTTCATTCATTCAGATCCGTGGGGCGTCTTGAAGATCAACCCAGTGGTCTCTTTGAGGAAAGAGATAGACTGGAAAATGGTGACTTGATGGCTTCCATTGATACTGGGTGGCTGACTCATCTGATTGGCGACTCAAATAGAACACATGGCGTGAGTTGCTATGACGATGAACCAGAGGTTTCCGAGGTAGAGTTGGTTTCAAGAGAATCAAATTGGTCCTTACATTTGTTTGAACCTGTGAAAACTTCAGATGGTTGGACGTTATTCAGGCCAAAGGAAGTCACAACTCTCTCCGACATCTGTATCAGACAATTTACAACGGAGTTATTGGGCAGACCGCCGATTGACGAGCGCCATGAATTGGAACATGCTCCAGAAGCTTTGGCCTCAAAGGCGCTAGAGATTTATCGAAGACATCTGTGGCACCTTAGAAATAATCGTGAGCTAGCAACAGATGAACGACTCTGGGCTTTGTTACAAGATGCTGTACACAAATGCGAGGATTTGATGACTGCCTTAGAAGAGGGGAATGGAGGAGATAGGGCCGATGAATGTAGAGTTCTCTATGGTACGGGTTGGGAACAAGAGCAAGCCGTGCACCACATTGTAAGAAGAGCAGAAACTAGATGCTTAATCCTCTCTTCCTTCCTTAATGAGGATTTTACAGATTACTCTAGTGATTCCTTTTCAAATTCGTGGAATGAAAATGTAGATTTGCGATTTTGGTATGGACATTCCAATGATGAATCACAAAGTGAAGCGGCACAAACATGTGACAAATACACCAAGGCATTAACGAAACATGTATCTCGTCCGTGGAATGTAACTCCAACGAGTCAGAGAACACATGCGAAAATTGCCCTCAATGATAAAGGAGAATTGTGGATTGGAAGTTGGAATGCACTTTCTGCTGCTCCCGATTCAGATGTTGCTGAAAGTGGTGTATTTTTGAGCGGGGTTAAACCAGCCACTGAAGTGTTGAATACAATCAGAGAATGGGCCCCAAATATTGATGGTACAACTGAATTTTTAGATTCGATGCTCGAGGATTTGAAGAAACAAAACACTGGAGAATATCGAGTTAAATCAAATGTAATGAAGAAAGTGAATGGCGCAATACAAGGTTTGAAGCAATTTGAAGCGACGAGGCGTAAACCTTGGACGCAACAATTGGAAGAACATCTGATTATTATCGAAAGATTCCTATCTGATTTAGCCGAGAGGCCGTGTTATTCATTAATCCGAACAGGAGATCATAGGAAGGCGTTGCTTGATATGATTTCAACAGCAGATACCAATGTTATAATTGCAAGTGACAGGATTAAGTCTGCAGGTTTTGATACTTCCCTCCAACATTTGTTGGCCACGCAGAGTGCCGCAATGACGCGAGTATCAAAGTTTGAGATACGAATTGCATGGGGGCGAGAGGATCCGCTAAACGGTCGCGAAAATAAAGATATTAAGGAAGCAAAAAAATTAATTTCGAAATTTCAAGATATTGTTTCTCAAGTTAGAAAAGCTCAGAAACCAACGAAGCGACAGGGTGGAGCCTCAGGTTTTTCTATTGACTTCATGACATCTAGAGGGAGAACCATGTTGACACATGCAAAACTCATCCAAGTCGATGATCGAACAATGATGTTGACGAGTGATAATCTTCTTGTTTATGGCGACAAACGAATTGATGGTGATTCGGCAGAGTTAGGCATAGTGATTCACCATCCTAGAATGGCGCTCATTTTGCGAGGAGAGATGGAATTAATGCATCCTGAATTACGAGCGGGGTGGGATCACACTAGATGGCGCGTTGCTCTGGCACAAGAAGTGGCTCGTAGTCCAAGATCTACGTGCACATTGGGGGAAGCAATGGGAAATTTGTGGGATCGTGTAAGTAATGCTGAACAAGCCAAGATGAATTGGGAACCTTCCATCATAAAGGATTTCAGAGTCCACTTATTCAAGCGGAATAAAGACCAAAATGCAGCAGCCCTCCGCCTTGTTAATTTAGCAACAAAAAATCGATTGATTGTGGTGAAAAAAGAAAACCTGCGTAAATTAATGAAGGCTGCAAGAAAAGATGGGGTCGATTCAGAAGATGTAGATAAATTGCAACTGAATATTCCTACAACCGAATATATTTGGTTTCAATAATCACAATCATTGGTTGCTAATTTGTGAAGATAGATAGGTTAGTGCTCTTTGTTCTAATCGATGAATACGATTATCGGGTTGAACACCTGGAGCGATCTGATTCAAACCCGCCATTGGTACACATCTACTGCAACTGCTAGGTGCTCCTTCCATGGTCAAATAATCAATCACATCCTGTTTGCGGGTCTCCTTTTCCAATAACAAACCCTTGACCGATGGTTCAAATTTGGGAATTCGGGAACAAAGGAACAACTGGTTTCGTTCAATTGTGACGCAATGTTTTCGATACCAGCAAGTGTCAAATGCAATTTGGGATTCTTCATCGGATAACTTGACCTCTCCAAACATTCGATCCCACATACTATGCCTTCTTCCAATGACTTCAACAGTGGGTGCAAATCTTTCAATCCACTTGCACCAAGCTGAAACAAGTTGTTCATCTTCTGTATATTGACTGATACTTATTCGATTGAAGCATGTCAATACATCAGTGTCAAGTCCTTGGGGAGTGAGACCATTGGTCACAAGTTCTAATTCCATGACGGCTGGATGAGAATATACAATCTTTGCAACTTCTGATAATATCTCAGGAACGAGTGTCGTCTCACCACCAAGTAAGGCTAAACTGCCGATGCTGATTTTTTCTCGATGAAGAATATCAAGACAATCTGATATTTCCTCGATGGGATTGGCCCAGGGGACTGATTGATTCGGGATATTGAAACCACATTCATTGCACAATAAGGTGCATCGATGTACGAGAGAAATCTCGGCCTCCGGAATATGTCCCTTTTCAAAGTCCTCAAGCATACCAATTGGTGGGAAGTTGTCTTGTGTATTCAATTTTCGTAATTGATTCATAAATTCAAGAAAAATTTGAGATATATTGTGAATACCGAATCAGATTATGTTCCGAAATAATAATTTGGGATGGAATTGAGCTACAATCATGTCAAGGGGTGGCGGCCGAGGTGGCCAGGGGAGAGGTGGCCGAGGAAACAAAACCAGAAGATCGGGACGCTCTACAGCTCAGCGACCGAATGATCAGAGATCAAATTCAAAGAATTCAAATAATCCTGATTGGCGTTCTTCAATGAATAATCGCTCAAATCAGATGAATCCCAACAACGATTCATACTGGTCGTCAAGGGACACCGGTAAGAGTGACAAGACAGAAAGCCATGATTACGACGATTGGGATTACGATGATGAGGTAGAAACTCAGCCAAAGGATGATTCGAACAAGCAAAGAAAGCAGAAGAAGTAATTACTTCGTATTGAAAAGGCGATTCCCTGTATCTGTTCCACCCTTACCCACATATTGATTGGTTGAAACTCTTGCATGTACCCACTCAATGTTTGGATATTCCAAAGCAAGTCGCTCCGCGGTGGGTACTGGGGTGACCAAACTGGAGACTATGACTTGGTGTGGATTCTGATCAAGAATCCAACGAAGAACAGGTTCGAGACTGTCTCCTGTATTGATGACTGCATCCGCAACGATGACAATCATCTCATTCAACGATGGCATACCTTTGATTTGAGAATTGGATAGTTCCTCACCGCGAATTGGAGTAATTGGGACGAAAGCTGCAGAGGGAAGGGAGTCCCAAATGCCCAGTCCTGCGAATAGTCCAGCTCGAAGTAATGGTAGAATCACGATGTTGTTTTTCGTTGAAAGAGCGGGGCCCTTTCGAATTCCTTGGACGTGTTGAAATTCAATTTCCTCCAACCCAATCAATCCCACGATATGTTGTCCTAGATATTCGCCCATTTTCTGATGCACTTGCGATAATGCGTGTCCAGGTAGGGTTGAATCACGGCTCTGTGTTGCCAGCACTTGGATTCCTGGGGTTTCCGTAAAATGTGTATAGTCAGTCATTGGAAATTGCCTCCACAGTTTGAATGATTTGCTCAAATGTAATTGGGTCAAAATCGGAAATGGTTTCGCTTTCCCCAGTTTGAGACCATTGGCGGACGTCCCTGATTCCAATTAATCCAGGCAACAAATCTCGGTTGTGTTTGTGATTGTGTGCCATGACTGCGAGGTCCGATTGCTGCATCATAAGTTCGTCGACTTCACTATCTCCGATCGAAATCACTGGATGGTCCCTTTCTTTGAAGAAATGGGCCAAAATACCCTTCTCATCCTTTCCGATTAAGAAATGATCCACAGCAAAATGACTTCCGCCGAAAATAGGGATTTCGTGGCAATCATGGTGATCCAACAATTGTCGCCAAATTGTTGGGCTTCCACAAGTAACTATCATTGGGTATCCCGGGCCAGAACATAGTCCTTTCAACAGATTAATTGCATCTGGGTGTAGAGGGATTAAATTTGCAGCCTCAGCACAATATTTACGGTAGGAATCGGCGGAAATTGCACTCGTTGCAATGACCGCCTCGCGAAAGGCTTCAAAGGAATACCCAAAATGCCGAAATCCAGCACAAAATGAATCCCATGAAAGAGATTCGACCAGCGAATACAATTCGGCAGCTGAATCAAGGGGTGTCAATGTTCGATCGGCATCAATCAGAATGACTGGTTGGCCGTCGCTAATGTCCAAATCAGTAGCAAATTCGAGTATGTTTGCTCGATTATTATCTGGATTGTTGAGCCAATCCGGCACCTCATTGTTGGATTCAATCCGCCTTTTTGGTTCAAGAATTGAACGTAACTCACTCGTTGCAAGTGACAAATCAGTTTGCTCGATGAATGCAAGCGGCTTGTCGACAATGAATCTTTCAATTGCGTTCATCTCTGCATCCGATTCTTCAATGACGGATTCCAAATTAAGGGCTCTTTCCCTAGTGTCTCCTAATCTTCTTTCCAGTATTGTTTCAGCATCTATATTCAGAACGATAATTTCGGTATACAATCGCTGATCGTGTTCGTTCCAATTGACTTCAATTTCTCCTGTTTCCCGGTTTCTAAGTATGAGGTGTCCATCAATAATCAAAGGATGGGCACGAGTTCGACTCAACTCTATCAGATAGTCTACTGCTTGACCCCTGAATGTAGTTCTCTCTTTTTCAGAGAATTTGTCGAAATCAGAAAGGTCGGAAGTTCCAATAACATGTCGGAGTGCATCGCTTCCACTGATGGCTGTACAATCAACACCCAGTCTCTTAACCTCATTCAATAACGTAGTTTTCCCTGCGCCCTGTATGCCTGAGAAGAGGATTCTGCGTGCCACATTTATCGATAAGTAGGGGTGCGTATAGGTATTTCCATTGCGCCTAAGCATAATAGGGGCGTAGTAATGTTGCATATAGGTTTCAATGGGTGTTGCAAGTATTGCAATGGAGACCATATAGTGACTACGCGTTGGTTTC
>CEVS01158850.1_pt1 | contig 16091 bp, 11 predicted proteins | sample 361571 | NCBI WGS metagenome assembly CEVS01 (sample SAMEA2623850, study PRJEB7988) | marine metagenome | isolation source: saline water (ENVO:00002010), including | reverse complement strand
AAATTCATAACCGCATCCTCGGCAACAAATGTTTTGATTTTATCATAGTCTAATTCAGCCCATGCCTTATCCATCTCATTAAAGACATCTAATGCTGATGCGCTACCTATTTTAACTTCCCCTTCCATTCCGTCAATAAATCCATTTGAAGGAGTCTCGCAATCTGCAACTTGATTGATATTTGTACATGATACTAAGAATACTAATACTAGTAAGATATTTCTCATAATTATTATTGTTTATTTATTTAAAATTTAATTGAAAGCACTTTGAATCAATAACTTTATATGATTTCTGTGTGCAAGAGATGATGTGTTACCCTTAGGCTTTTGCATCATCTTGTGTATTTTCTCTAGGTTATATATTGCCATAGACTTAGCAGGAATCTTAAATCTATCAGAAGATTTACCACCTACCATTTCGAGTAGTCTTGTAACGTACACAGCTTGAAGATTTTGTCTGAATGTATTTACATCTGTTTTAAGGTCAGTCATAAAAATGGATTCATTTAGGTCAGTCATAAATTCTGACAAGGTATAGGTATTACCATATAACTCTGAATCAATAATTCTCTGTAGTGTATTAGGATGTAATATATGGGCTAATACCCTAGACTGATAACTTAATACCTGATCATGAATCTTTGGATCTTCAGGCCCGGAAAAGAAATCAAAACCTCTTCTCTGTCTCGCAAGGTAATTATAAACTTCATTAGGATGATCAAATGCATTTGGAGAAAAGATATATGTATTCAAAGTTTGCATAGCTCTTCTTTGATCTTTTTCAGGGACAGGCGTATATGGTTTCGTGCCACCCGGCTGTCCAATAGTAGATCTATCGACATACACACCTCCAATAAATCGAGATACAACGTCACCAGCTCTTGCTGCTTGACTATTTAGCGTGTAATATGCTCTCCTCAAGTCCTCATAAGTATCGCCCTCATTATTAAATTTTGATTTTATTTTTTTCATCATATCGTTGACAATATTAAATCTGTCAATTGAGTATGATATCTGATCATTAGACAAGTCACCTGTCATAACTCTAGGATCAATTGCCTTTCCAGGTGACCTCATGTCATCTGCATCATTTCCAAAGATTAACTCTGGTTCAGTTGATCTTGATAAGAGCTCATTCATTTCTGCATCGCTGTTGAATGGAGTATATCCATATTGAACAGCCCATACATCATATGGACCCAAAGCCATATCATAAAATTGACCCTGCTTTGATCTATCTGGTGTTAGGTTTATTCCTGCATAATCCATGACTGAACCAGTTAGTGCCTTACCTTCAATGAAATCAGCGTCGTATAACTGTGCTGGAGAAAATAATTGACTTGCTTTCATGTTATGATTAAGTCCTAAAGTATGTCCAACTTCATGCATGATAAGTGACTTTAAACCTTCTTTTTCAATTCTGTCTAACTCATAATCTGAAGCTCCATCAATTTCGAGGAGGGCTTTGCCAAAAAGTAAATTCTCATGCATAAGGTGACCCATTGAACAATGGAACACATCATGACCTTCATGATTATGAGTTTCATTATCTTCTTCAAGGCTCATATATGTTTTGGCATCACCAACAAGTTTGTTATAGAAAACTCTGTTTGTGAAGTGAACAAACTCAAGCATAATATCAGCTCCAATAATTTCACCTGTTCTTGGATTCGTCATACTTGGCCCGTAACCACCAAAAGGTGGATTTGGAGATGAGGTCCATCTTAACACGTTATATCGTATATCTCCTGCATCCCAATCTGCATCATCTGGCTGAGTCTTTACTACTAGTGCATTTTTAAAACCTGCTTTTTCAAATGCTTCATTCCATGCCAAAACTCCTTCTTCAATTGTCTCCCTCCACTCAAGAGGTGTTGAGTTCTCAATCCACCAAGTAATAGGTGTTATTGGCTCTGAAATTTCAAGTTCAGGATTCTTTTTTATTAACCTCCACCTATTTACCATGTCTCTGTAGTTTGTTGTTCCTGTCTCAGTCATGTCATTAACTGATGTTAAGAAGTATCCTACCCTTGGATCATCGTATCTAATTTCATATCCATCATCAGGCATTGACATCATTGAATGAAATACTTCTATAGAAACATAACGACCATCTGTAACAGCTTCTGAACCAGAATTTAAAACTCCTGGATTTTTATATACATACTCAGTCTTAAGGTTCGTATTTTTAGGATAATTATTTATCTCTTTAACCTTTGACTTACCCTTATCAAAAGTTCCAAGAGTAAATCTCGTTGATGATGATCCCGGGTAACGTGGAGGCTTCACTCTCCTGAGAGTCTCTGATAGAAATAGATCATTAACATTAATTAATATTCTTCCATCTTCTTTATCTTCTTTTAAAATTTTATTACTTGAGATTATTGCGTGGCTCATATTAGCATCTTTGGATCTAGAAAGTGGATTATCTTTATCAAAATAGAAATTTGTGTTTGGAGCTATAAATTCAATTTTATTAAAATATCTCTTGATATTAAATACCACATCAGCACCGTACGCACCTCTAAAACTCCCTGCTTCTGTAACGCCATCTGCAATTTGAGAAAAATATATAAAGTCTTTGTTAAGTTGATCGTGTGAAATAACCATTTTCAACTCACCAGTAACTGTATCTTGGTAAATTGGAAAAAGACCATCAATCATTCTACTAGACTCAGTCAAGTCTTCGATAGTCTTTTCTTTCTTCTCTTTTTTTTCTTTCTCATCTTTATCTTGGGTAAATGCTAAAAGGGAGAAAGATAGAAATAATGTTGTTAAAAAAATTCTCATACGTTTTAATTTGTGATTATTTGACAATAATATGAATTTAAAGTTATAAACTAAAATATTCTTTTTACTTGCCTTATTCTTCTCATGTAGTAGTCTTTTATAAGTTGGGTCTCAATAACACCCCTTGATGATGATGCATGAATAAATTTTATATTTTTCTGACTATTTACATTTGATAAAATACCAACATGAGTGACTTTTCTCCTACTTTTTCCAAAAGCAAAAAAAATAAGATCTCCCTCCTTTGACTTTTTTAGGGATACTTTCTTTCCAATATCAATCTGTTGAGAAGTTGTCCTAGGAATTTTCATTCCTATCGATTCGAATGATCTAACAAGTAACCCAGAGCAGTCTATACCTCTTTTATCATTACCACCCCACTTGTATGGTGTACCGATGTATGTCCTAGCTTCTCCAATAACTTTACTTACTTTCCTTTGATTACTTATTTTTTTTTGGGAGATACAACTAGAAAAAAATATTAGTATTAATGAAAAGAAGAAGTATTTATTCATTTTATTTTTTTAAGACAACAAATAAATCTAAATTATTTGGATCGTCTTTAACCAGTTCATAGTCTTTGAAAGTTATATCTGATACCAACTCATTATCATTTTTTTGGAGATTATTTCTATTTATCCTGTTTAGAAATTCGTAAGGAATTTTATATATAAAATTTGGAAGGTTCTTCTCTAAATTAAAAATATCTAATCTCTTAAACCTCTTAACAGATTCTAAGTTTTGATTATAGTATTCAATAACCTTAGAATTTCCAGAGATTCCAAGAACATCAACTTGAGAAAAATATTTTCTACACAATCTATTTAATTCTTCTGAAGTATACTCTCTTACGTGCCAGGGATTTCTAGTTAGAGTCATTTTTATATTTGGAGTAGTAATTAAGGCAACTCCTCCAGGTCTTAATATCCTCTCAATTTCAGATATGTATTGGGTGTCATCTTGAATGTGTTCAATCACTTGGAAAGAAATAACAGTATCGAAGGAGTTATCTTCAATATCACTTAGCGGAGGGAAGTTTGAAGATATAAAGACATTATCTCTATATTTCAAAGATAATTTTTCGATTACATCTTTTATTTTATCAATAGCTGTAAAGGATTTACTTTCTTTTAAAATGATATCAATACCTCTACCCTCTCCACAGCCCAGTTCTAGAACGTCTCCCCTAATGTATTTCTGAGAGAATACGTAAGCACTAAGAAGCCTATGATGAAGAGGGTTATCAGATGCAATAGTATCAGAAGTTATCTCCGTAGTGAATAATGACATAAGGTAAAAATAATATGAAATGATTTCTAAATAATCATTATGGTTAAATGAATAAAAATTAGTTATAAAATATTTAGTATATTTTAATTATGTATAAAAAGAAAGAACTAGTATTTAAAAAAATTATTTATCTATTTATTCTTTTATCTACTTCTCAAAATCTTTTCTCGCAGACATCTATCAGAGAATACAATCAAGAACTTAAGACATATGACTTTAACGATCCAAACCCAATTCCAATGTTCATATCTGACCCTAAGATTTATCCTTACTTCTCCTTCGATGGATATGATATCAAATCTTCCAACAAAGAATATAAGGTTATTGAGTTAGAGAATAATTTCATAAAAGTACTTCTGACTCCAGAAATTGGAGGAAAGGTGTGGGGAGCAATTGAGAAATCAACTGGGGAAGAATTTATTTATAAAAATGAGGTTGTTAAATTTAGAAATATCTCAATGAGAGGACCATGGACTTCAGGAGGAATTGAATTTAATTTTGGTATTATTGGGCATCATCCTTCCACAGCAACTCCTGTGAACTACACTTTTAGAAAAAATGATGATGGTAGTGTCTCATGCTTTGTTGGTAATATAGACCTTCCATCTAGAACACAGTGGAGAGTTGAAATTAAGGTAGAAGAAGGTAAGGCTTCATTTACTACCGACGCTTTATGGTATAATCCATCCCCAACTAGCCAGTCTTACTATAATTGGATGACAGCGGCAGCGCCTGCAAAAAATGACCTTCATTTTTATACGCCAGGAGATATGTACTTAGAACATAATGGAAATATAAAAAGCTGGCCAGTAGATAGTTCTGGAAGAGACCTATCAAAATATAGTAATAATGACTTTGGACCGAGTAAGTCTTATCATATAGTAGGAGAATATAATGACTTTTTTGGAGGTTATTATCATGATTCTAATTATGGATTTGGGCACTGGGGAAGATACGAGGATATTCCTGGGCAGAAACTTTGGCTATGGTCTCAGTCAAGAGCTGGTGGAATATGGGAAGACTTACTAACAGATAATGACGGACAATATATCGAGTTTCAAGCTGGTAGGTTGTTTGTTCAGTATACTCCTACAGAAGAGCAAAACCCAATATCAAATGTAAGATTTGAACCTTATAGAGTAGACAGATGGAAAGAGGCATGGTTCCCACTCAAGAAGACAGGTGGCCTAAGTGATGCCTCAGAATTTGGAGCCTTAAATGTTATTAGGAATGATGACAGTCTTACCATAAAACTAAATCCATTCATCAAAATAAATTCTTTAGTTGAAGTTTTAGTAAATGGAAAATTACATTACGAAGAAAACTTGGAATTAGATCCGATGGATGTATATTCATCAACAATATTTTTAGAGAAAGGTAAAAACTTTCAAGTAAAAGTAGATGAGTTAGGTATACACTATGAATCTGATAAATCAAAAAAATATATTGACAGATCATTCTTAACAGATGAAAAGTCTAAATATGAAATTACTGAACAAAAACTTTTTCAGCAAGCTAAGGAAGATATAGCCTTCAGAGAATATAAGAAGGCAGCAGAAAAGCTAATTAAAATAATTGAAAAAGATAAGTTTAATCTTGATGCAAGATATTATCTAGGAGAAATTTATTTCAAGACGGGTAAATTTAATCTTGCACTTGAAACAGTAAAAGAGGGTTTAAAATTAGATACATACCATCCCTCACTAAATTATATTGCTGGGATCACATATAAAGAAATAAATGATAATTTAAATGGAAAAGAGGCACTTGGTTGGGCAGCTAGATCAATAGAGTATAGATCAAATGCATACTCCCAAATTGCTGACATATTTTTGAGAGAAAAAAATTATTTAGAAGCTTTGGAGTATGCAGAAAGATCTCTCGAGTATAATATCAATAACATACCCTCCATTGAAATAATTGCTATAGCAAATAGATATCTCAATAATAAAGGGGAACATGAATTAACTTTAAAAAGAATTGAGAGTTTAGACCCACTTCACCACATAATAGCATTTGAGAGGTTTATATTATCGCCCAACAACCAAAATAAAATTAATGTGATTAACTCACATAGGTCTGAGTTATCGTATCAGACATATCTAGAGTTAGCTATAAATTATTACAATCGTGGACTCACGAAAGAAGCCATAACTATTTTAGAAATTGGACCAGATGAGCTAATAAATGATATTTGGAAGGCATATCTTAATGAGGATATAGAAAAACTTAGAAATTCAATTTCTAATAAAAAAATTGATTTCTCTTTTCCATTCAGGAGAGAGTCCATTAAAGTATTAGAATGGGCTAAAAAAACATCCTCAAGCTGGAAGCTAGATTACCTACTTTCTCTCAACTTATGGGGTAAAGGAAGATATACTGAAGCAAAAAATTTATTAACTGATACCAAGAATACTTCCGAAAACTCTTTATTCTATTTGAATAGAGGACTAATGCTCAGGAAATTGGATATAGATCCTAAAAATGATTTTGAAAAAGCATATGAGCTAGATAATAAAAATTGGAGAGTATCCAAGACACTCTCAGATTATCATTTTAATTCTATGGAGTATAATCTATCTAATAATATTTTAAGAAAAGCATATAATAATGATAAAAGTAATTATATAATTGGGATGGGTTATGTTGAGACATTAGTAAAACTTGAAAAATTTTCATCAGCAATATCGGTATTGGATAATATAAATATTTTACCCTACGAACATGCTGGAGAGGGAAGAAAACTTTACACTAGTGCTTACTTTGGATTAGCTATAAAAAAAATAATTTCTGGAGATTATTTAGAAGCAATAGAGACGATAAATAAATCTAAATTATGGCCTGAAAATCTGGGTGTGGGTAAACCATATAATCCGGATGAAAGGATCCAAGACTATTTAATTTTTTATTGTAAAGAAAAACTAAATAATTTATCATCTAAAAAACATCTTCAATACATTATTGATTACTCTGAAGATAATATAAATGAAATGAGCATAAATCATGTTCTAGGTTTCCAGGCTATTAAAATAATTAGAGGCAAAGAAGAATCCGAATCTTTTATCAATAAATTAAATTCAAAACATAAATATGAGTCGGATGAGATGAATTTTATAAATAACTTTAAAAGAAACAGTTTATTAAATAGTCGTAAAGAATTTGATTTACTTCGTAAAATATTACTTCTGAAATAGATATGAAGAACCAAGACATAATATTTGGTAAAAGACCTGTGCTGGAGGCAATAAGATCTGGGAAGACAATTGAAAAAATCTTTATCCAAAAGAATTTGTCAAAAGAAGTTTTTGATGAAATAAAAAAGTCAACCGTCAAGAAGAAATTGAATTTATCTCTAGTTCCCAAAGAAAAGCTTAACAGGATAACAAGAAAAAATCATCAAGGGATAATATGCTATATATCACCTATTAACTATCAGCCACTTAGTGAGATAGTTCATAGTTGTTATGAGTCAGGGAAAGACCCTATCATATTAGTTTTAGATAGAGTTACAGACACTCGAAACTTTGGTGCTATTACAAGAGTAGCCGAAGCAACAGGAGTAGATGCGATTGTTATTCCTGAAAAAGAATCTGCACTAATTACAAGTGAAGCAATAAAAGCATCCGCAGGCGCATTAAATTATGTTTCTATATGTAAAGAAAGAAATCTTAAGAATGTGGTAAATAAGCTAAAAGAAAGTGGCCTCAAAATAATTTCATGCACTGAGAAAAGTGATGAAGATATTTATTCAATAGATTTCAACTCTCCAGTGTGTATAATACTAGGATCAGAAAAAAATGGTATTTCACAGAATTTGATTGAAATAAGTGATGTTAAAGCTAAGATTCCTATGAAGGGGAAGATAGAGTCTTTAAATGTATCATCTAGTTCCTCAATAATTTTGTACGAATTAATTAGGCAAAGAATTTAGATTGATTTTAATCCAGTAAGGTCTGAACTACTCCTTATTTTCTTTCCCATCCCATCTAATAATTCAATACCATACTTTCTACACACTACTGCTTCTGGAATCTCCTTATTATGTCTATCCCCTCCATTAGTAAAAATATCTGGTTTCAATGCCTCTAAACTTTTACATACTGTTTTATCTTGGTCTATTGAGAGATATACCTCATCTACCCACTGAACAGATGATACAATTTTCATTCTATCTTTCTCATCCATAAATGGTTTTCCCTTCTTAAGCTTACACTGATTATTATTGTTGATTATTACAATAAGATAATCTCCTAATTTTTTTGAGAGCTCTATATACTCTAAATGACCCACATGTATAGGATCAAAATACCCGCTAATAGCAACTTTTTTCATTAAATATATTTTTGGATAAAATTAATGATAATTAAATGATATTTTTGATTATGAATATTTTAATAATTGGATCTGGAGGTAGAGAGCATACCTTAACATGGAAAATTAAACAGAGCAGATACTGTGATCAACTTTTCATACTTCCTGGAAATGCTGGAACAGCCAAATTAGGAAAAAATGTAGATTTAAATCCTAATGATTTCGAAAAAGTTAAAGATCTTGTAATAGAAAAAGACATCGGACTTGTTATTGTTGGACCTGAAGAACCTCTAGTAAATGGTATTGTTGATTTTTTTGAATCACAAAGTGAATTAAAAAATATAAAAATATTTGGTCCAAGTAAAAAAGGAGCTCAGCTAGAGGGGAGCAAAGATTTTTCTAAAGATTTCATGTTCAGAAATAAAATACCTTGTGCCAACTCCAAGACATTCCATTCAAAAAATATTGAAGAGGGCTTTAGTTTTTTAGAGGAGATATCTCCACCATATGTACTTAAAGCAGATGGTTTAGCGGCTGGGAAAGGAGTATTAATTCTTGATAATATTGACGATGCGAAAATAGAACTAAGCGAAATGTTGATAAACAAAAAGTTTGGTGATGCTAGCAGAAGTGTTTTAATCGAGGAGTTTCTTGATGGAATAGAAGTATCAGTATTCTTTATAACCGATGGCAAAGATTATGTATTGCTCCCAGAAGCAAAAGATTATAAGAGAATTGGTGATGGAGATAAAGGACCTAATACGGGTGGTATGGGTGCTGTATCGCCTGTAAGTTTTGTTGATGAGGACTTTATGAAAAAAGTTAAAAATAAGATAGTTGAAAGAACCATCAATGGATTAAATTCAGAAAAAATTAATTATAAAGGTTTCATTTTTGCCGGACTCATGAATGTTAATGGAGAACCTTATGTAATTGAATATAATGTTAGGATGGGAGATCCTGAAACTCAAGTTGTGATACCTAGATTAAAGAATGATTTAGCTGAAATAATTTTAATGTGTTTGGAGGGAGATATAGGTAAAGTAAATACTGAATTTAAAAAAGAATACGCAACAACAGTAATTTTAGCCTCTGATGGTTACCCTGAAAAATATACCAAGGGGAAAAAAATTTCTAAGGCATATGATGACGAAGGCACATTAATATTTCATGCAGGCACAAAACTTGAGGGGGAAGAAATTATTTCAAATGGAGGAAGGGTTCTTGCATGTACTGGATTTGGATCTGAACTAAATGAGGCTATTGAAAACTCATATAGAAAAGCAAATGAAATTCTTTGGGATAATAAATATTTTAGAAAAGATATTGGTAAAGATTTACTTTAGATGAAAAAAAACAAACTCCTTAATATATTATTTTTTATCTCTTTTTTTTTGAGCTGTAATAATCCTAGATATAGTAATTACTATTCATTTAATGATCAAAAGTGGTTTCAAGATTCATCAATAGTATTTGATTTTAATAGCTCAAAATCTAAAAAATTAAAATTTGAGATTAGTATTTCATACGACAATAATTATCCTTATCAAAATTTGTATACATCCTACTCATTAATTGACTCAAAAAAAAATGTGATTAATTCTGAAATGATAGAACTCCAACTTTTTGAAAAAAAATACGGTTATCCGCTAGGTTCAGGAATATTTAAAAGTTTTATTATTGATTCTACTTTTTTATCAATTGATAATGTAACTCAAGACGAAGATTATAAATTATTAGTTAAACATTCTATGCGGGATAAAAGCTTATTTGGTATTAATAAATTAGGTTTAACTATTACTGATTAGATAAATCCTCAAAATTTTCTTCTTTGTCAAAAATAAATGAAATAGAAAATCTCATAGTCTCAGCCAAAGGGTGATCATTCTCAATTGTAGATAGGTAAGAAAAATCAAGACCTAAATTATTATATTTTAGACCAGCACCGAGAGTTAAAAACTTCCTACCACCCTTATCTACATTTTCAAAAAAATATCCACCCCTTAGAGCAAAAACATCTCTGTACCAGTACTCAAGACCAGAAGATATAGTTATCTCCTTTAACTCTTCCGTAAAACCATCAGGAGCATCCGAGAAAGATGAGAATATACCACTAAGAACTGATCTGTTTGGATCCTTACCCTTTAAAATTTTTGGTTGATTAGTATTAGGGTTGATTATAAAATTACCATTATTATCAAGTTCATACTGTGGAGGTGAAGGAACCATTAATTTATTAAAATCTATAGCTATTGTAATTGAATTAAATTGATCAATAAATGTTTTAAGGGAGGAACCAAATCTCATATTTGTAGGAATAAAATCTAAATTCTTAGAACTTCCATATGTTATCTTTCCTCCAATATTTGATATATGACTACCAAATGATAACTCTGAAGTTCTACCTGAAATATTAATTTCTTTATTATAATATAACCCAAGATCTACAGAAAAACTTGTACCAGCCTTAGCATCAGAATAGTTCGATATACTTCCAGATAAATTTGACCAGATATATCGAGCGGTTCCTCCTAAAGATAAATTATTTGTTAATTTTCTAGAATAAGTAAATGCTGTACTTAGTTCTTTTGGATTTTCAACACCCATAGACATACCCTGGTTATCTGTCAGCTGTATCTCTCCTAAATCAAAATATTTCATAGATACTCCAACGGTTTGAACTTTATCAATCTTATAGAAACCGGTTAGATAAGAGATGGACATATCATCAACAATTTTTCCTAACCATGGCACATAAGAAAGACCAAAACCATATTTCTTATCAATAAAAGCCAACTTAGCATTATTCCAATGTATTGAATTTACATCTGCATCAGTAGCAACTCCAGTTTCACCCATTGCAGAACCCCTAGAGTCCGGAGATATCATAAGAAATGGTACTGCAGTTATTATTGGTCTTCTTGCTGTATCCTGACCGCTAAGCATTGATACCTGAGAAAGGCCAGTTGAAGAAATCATAAGAAAAATTAATAACAAACGTATCATCTTATTTTAAGGAGTTTATTATGAACAAGTTCAGTTTTATTTTTTGAAGTATTTTGGACTTGTAATTTATAAATATAGATTCCTTGAGACAAAGTATATCCATTTAAATCTTTACCATCCCAAGTCAATCCATCAATAACCTTTGGTGAAATCTCATAGCTATGATAAATAGATTGTACAAGATTACCTCTTATATCAAAAATATATAATTCTATATCTAGTCCATCTCCATAGTCTTGATTACTAAATTTAAATGTTGTTTTCTCTGAAAAAGGATTAGGATAATTCATTAAATCTGTAACGATACTTTTATTTTTCTCATCAATAATGAATACAACTTCCCTAGTAGATATATTATTGTAATTATCTGATACTTTTATTTCAATTTTGTGTTTACCTAATGAAATATCCTCTAATGGGTAAATGATTTTCCCTTTTTTATATGAATCTTTATCTTGAGAAAAATAATTTAAAAGAGGTATTTGAATAGTATCATCAAGAATTGCATGCGGAATAATATATGGATTCCTATCAATTATATTGATTCCACTCTCATCAAATATATCAACTATCAATAAAGGATTACGAGAAACTCTATCACCAGAAATAAAATTGTAATCATCAATATTGACAGAGAGATTTGGAGTGATATTATCAGACTGATAATCTTTATTTGTTCCACCTATTACAAAATTCGAAAAAGATGATGCCTCATTTCCACTAATAGAGTCAACTGCAAATAAAGAAATTTTTCCATCACCATATTCATAATCAATATTTTTAGATACCATAAATTTAAAATCAAATTGACCATTTTTGATAGAAGATAATCCGTAAAAAATATTTTGGTCCCATTCTCTAAATGAAAATGGCTGACTTTCATCACCTAAAGTTTGATTAAGATTAATTTTATCAAAGATGTTAACGTATAGATTCCCATCAAATGATTCATTTATATTACCTAGCTCATCTAATATCCTACCTTTTATACTAACTTCACTTGTAGCAGAGAGTGTATCTAAATTATCTATTTCAATACTATAACTTGGGTAAATAAGCATTAAGGAAGGGTCACCAAGTAGAGAAAAATTTCTATTAATAGAACCGCTAAGACTATAATTTTTTGTTAATTTGAAAATATCTCCTATTCTAAGATATTTTCCATTTTCTTTTCTAAATACATTTTTATAGAATTGGTTATTTAATCTAAAATTAGTTTGTGAGAAGACTGGTCTAGTTGTAGTTAATAATGCTATAGCACCTCCATTTTCCTTATTTAATAACATTTCACCTCCAGATGTTATAAGAGGATCATCAAATTTACCAAATTCACAAGTTGCTGTTATTATTAGGGGTAGCTTTAACCTATTATTCCAACTGAAAATAGAATTTTCATCTAGTATTTTTTCCTCAGTCCATAAAAATTCATTCCCGTGCCCTATGTAGTTTAATATTAAGGATCCATCTTCAATTGCATTATCTAATTCTTTTTTTGCTTCCTCAGATACTATCACCCCATCTTTTAATTTCTGTTCATAGTTATCAAGATATATTTTTTTAATATCGTATTCTCCTGCGAATTCATTTAGATAATCAAAGTGATTCTCGGCATCATTCTGGTGAACATTACCATCACCATCATCTGCAACTAGGTAAATATTCTTTTTCCAATCACCTAATAAATTTTTATTATTTGAATACCTGATCAGTTTATCTACATAGTCTCTAGCCTCATTCTCATCTTTACTTGGAATTCTGCCAATACTAACCTCTAAATCATGATCTCCTGAAAGTGATTCGACCCATATGCCCTCATCTGAATCTAAAAAGCCGTAATAGTCATCTGATGAAAAGCTATAAATATTATTAGATGAGTTATATGATTGATAAATTGGAACAAAATTTGTATTATTTGGGAGCCTATCCTTGTAGTCATAGGAACAATCACCAAAAAGTAATACATATTTAAGATTGTATGAACTTGAATTATAAATGTATTTAATATAATTTCTTATAGAGGAGACGTCTAGATTGCCAGAGGAAAACTGATTATATATATCATCAACTATTTCAACTTTAACATTTAAAAGGTCTTTACTCTCTCTTAAATCCTTAATTCTCATAGCTTGCTTTACAAACTCTTTTGATGTAATAATTATTAAATCTGGATTATTATGATCTAAAACATTTGCATTATTTATAATATTATTGAAAATAGGATACTTTAATGAGTTTGGCTGAAAGACTATTTTATTTTGATACCTCTCATTATTAGATACAAAATAATAATTTAATTCATCAACCTTTTTTACTTCATGTTCATGTATATTATATGGATCAGAAACATCTAAAACCTTAATATCACTAGATGAAGAAATATTATAACGAATTTTTTTACTTTCAGGACTTGGTTTAACATAAAATTTAATTTGATCTTTTTCATAAGTCAATGGAATAATAGTATTTAATTTTATGTAATCCAGATATGAAATAGCAGATCCTAAACCATTATATCTCAAGGTTATTATATTATTATTATTTGTTCCATTAAAAGAATAATTTTCAACTTTCCTTTTATATTTTTCACCATAAATTTTTTCTTTTATTAAGTCCATATCAATTAAAGATATACTCTTATCATTGAAGAAAAGATCAAAGCTTGATTCAACAGTTGATCTTGAAACCAAGGATATTTCTAGATCGATTTTAGACTCATCTTGTATCTCAAATAAATTTATATTATAAGACTCCCCACTTGAGAAAATCTTACCAAACCATTCTCTGCCAGATTGGATAATACTAAATCTATCATTTTCATAATGATAAAAATAATTTCCATGAGATGATACACTATCGTAGTCAGTTATATTATCATTATCAATAATACTTTTATTTTCTAATGAATTGTAACTAAGTAAATAATATGCTGTATCCGTATAAATATTTTTTTTAGAGGTCATCAGATTATTAATTGAATCGTATAAAAGTTTATCGGAGGACTGAAGATAAAAAAAGAGATATTCTCCTTCATCTAAATGATTATCATCATTTCCAATAAATGAAGTTTCTATTTCAACCGGCTGAAATAAATTTGATTTTGAGTTTAACTGAGGAATAGGGCCATTATAACCTGATCCAAAAATTTGAATCTTATTTGGGTCTATACTTACATCATAAAGATTATGCGTTTTAAAAAAATCTAAATCTACCTTATAAACTCCAGATTCTGTAATTCCAATTTTTATCCAATTACCCTCTTTGAGTATGGAATTATTAGATTTCAAAATAGAAGCATTTATAAGAAATAATGATATTAATATAATTTGTTTCATCTAAGCAGTACTACTAACTGAAAAATACCTCAAATATTATGTTTATATGATCTTTTGAAAAATTTTGAACATAGGGATATAAAAGTATAAACTAGAATTATAATATACAGAGAATCAAACCCTTTGATAAAAATTAAAATAAGAGATATGAAAATAATTAAGAATCTTTCAGGATTATCTTTTATGGTTAGGTTTGAAAACTTCATAGAAAAGAATTTGATTTTAGATATCATCAAAAATGAGGATAAAATGATAATAAATATCATAGAATACTGAGTTAAAAAGTCAAGAGGAAAGTAATTTGAGTAGTAAAGAGAAAATAATAATAAAGCATTTGCTGGTGTAGGTAAACCCTTAAAATCGTTTGATTTAGTACTTTCACTATTAAATTTAGCTAATCTGAAAGCAGAAAATAATAGAATTAAGATTGAAAAATATTTAAGGTTATTTAAGGATTCAAATTGATTTAACCATGAAAATATGAGAAATGAGGGGACAACACCAAAAGATATCAGATCAGCCAATGAATCTAGCTCTCTACCAAAATCAGTAATAGAATTTAATTTTTTTGCAAAAAAACCATCTAAATAATCTGAAATTAAGCATATAAAAAAAAGATAATAAACTATATCATATTTATCCGATAACATATAAAATAAACATAACAACCCTACACATAAGTTTAAGGAGGTAAAAAAGTTTGGAATTAAAGCTTTCAAATTAAAAAAGGGTTTTCATTTTTCTCATCAGAAATTATAGTGGTTGGCCCGTGACCAGGATATATTAATATATCGTCTCCAACTGTAAATAAATTATTATTAATGCTATTTATCAATGTATCATAATCCCCACCAGGAAGATCAGTCCTGCCAATGGAATTTTTAAATAAAACATCCCCACTAAAACAAACCTTACTATCTCTAAAAAAATATGCTAGATGGTCTGGAGAGTGTCCTGGTACATTTATTATTTCGATTTGATTATTACAAAAATTTAGTTTGGAATTTGATTTGATTAGCTGGACAGAATCTAAATGATTATATAAATTTAGACCATACATTATTGAAATATTTTCACTTGATTTATACATCTCTAACTCTCCCTCTGGGATATATACATCCATCTTATAATTTTCGTGAAGATACTTTAATCCTAAGATATGATCGATATGGCAATGAGTCAATAAAACATAATTTAATTTTAAATTATGTCTATCAATAAAATCTTTTATCTCGAGATCCTCACTTTTTAGATAGTTTCCTGGATCTATAACAATACAATCTTTCTCATTGTATATAATGTAAGTATTTTCCTGGAAATCATTAAAAGTAAATGACTTTATCTGTATCATATTGATAAT
>CEVS01186642.1_pt1 | contig 16163 bp, 13 predicted proteins | sample 361571 | NCBI WGS metagenome assembly CEVS01 (sample SAMEA2623850, study PRJEB7988) | marine metagenome | isolation source: saline water (ENVO:00002010), including | reverse complement strand
TAGAATTAGAATTAGAATTAGAATTAGAATTAGAATTAGATCGAGAATTCGATTCTGTATCTTGGCTTTCTAATTCGGCTTTTTCCATAGCAGTCATATCGATATTGAATATTATACCTTGCTCAACTGGTGAGAAAAAAGTAGAGCCGAAATACGATGCAACAACGCGCCATTCCCTAGAACAAGTATTAGTCAATAGACAAGATTCCCTGTCAAAATTTGATTTTACAAAAGCCAGACCTTGTTCATTCGTAAATGAAGATACATTATGTGCTGTTACCCAATTATTTTCCCATACTGAGAAGTACTGAAACTGGAAATTAATTTCTTCATTTTCGACGACCAAATCAAGTCTATCTCTCATCATCTTAACTTCAATAACTGCATGTGGAGTGCCATTGAAACTTACTCCATCAGAGATATAAGTCAATCCGTAACTCAACATTTCAGTTCTTGACTTTACCAAAATTTCAATGTCAATATATTCCCCTCCGAGAATAGTATTCAAGTCTCGGTCGCAACCTCCGGTTACGTTTATATCAGGCTGAAAAGCAATTCTCAAAGTTCGATAACCTTCGAGTTTTCCGCCTGTAGTTTCAATTCCTTTTAGTATAGGATTCTGCAAGGAATCACCACTAAACCATTCAAAAATACCTATGTTGTCTGTACCTGAACTATCAACGTAAACAGTTGATATAGGTCTTGTAAATTCGTCCGGATCGATATAAATGTTCAAACATTTATTTACAGGATTATCATCATATGAACTACCAAAACCTGACAAAGAACCATGGATATGGAAAGATTCTTTCAGGAAAACTTCAGGATATACTGTTCCATTAGATGCAGTCCAGTTAAGTGTTGTTGACCTAAACGGGCCTACCTCTGATATAGACAATGATGTTTCACTAATTGGCAGCATGCGAAATAATCTAATTGTCATATTACTCGTAAATTGGTCTATTGTAGGAACTAAATCGATGTAAGAGAAATATGATGAGTCAGTATGGGAAAAATCAGTTTTTGAGAAAGAATCTAATAACTGAAAATTACCCTGAGATTCGGACCACATAGAAGTTAATCTCAAATTATTATTAAACGAAACTCTCAACCTCATTTCCGAAATATTTCCATCAGAAAATGTAGTTGAAGGATTTATTGTGAATGATATAATATTTGCATACATCCCCGCATAACCTGGAAATTCAGTGTCACCTAGATTTGGAACAGTATTGAAGCCTACCGAAAGTCCTGATCCATTGTATTCTAGTGAATAACTTGCTCGTACCGAGGCTAAATCATCCCAATCAAATGTTTCATAAGTTGACATCTGGTTATTATCAAAATCATCAAGTCCACCAATTCTTAGTAACCAACTGGAATTAGCGCTTTTCCAAGAATTAGACTCCTCTTGATTACCAGCACCATTAACAAAAATTATTGGATTAGCAGACCAGTTGTATTCATAGAATAATTTCCACTGGCCAAATTCACTGTTCATATCACACTCATCATCATTCAATGCATCGTTATCCTCGCATTCAATCGTTATATTGAGAGAGTTGCTATCATCTGGAATATTAATCGAATAATTCCAAGCGTTAGACAATGAAACTTGATCATCCCAGGTTGGAGTATTTACACATTCGAGAGAAACCGAATCAGCCTCAACACAAATCTTGAATTGGGGGTCTGGTAAACCGCCTCCATTATCCCATTCAATCGATTGATTTGCATCCCATGAATTTAATCTAATGTTCAGCCAAGCATCTTCTTCAGGCCAATTATCTATTTCAGAACTCGTATCTGCATTGACAGTAGTAATCACGTATTGACTAAAACTCATTAACGATATGAGCATAAACAACGATATTACCTTGATGCGCATGAACAAACTAAACAATCAACTGATATTATTTTATTGCCGATTCAACATCAAGAGATTTATCACGCTTCTAGACTTGGAGAGAAGTCCGCTAGTATCGATTTCATCTGGCATGTACATGAGTTGATAATCAACTCCGTCCATGTATGGCCAAGTTAAGCAATAATCATCTTGAACATTGATGTGCTGAAAGCTAGTCCATGATAAACCTCAGAATGCATTTTACTTTGATTCAATGCCCAAAAGGTGAGTCCTCACCATTACATTATGAAGGGTGATGCACAAGACGGGGGGCCAGAGAATTATGTTTTTGGATGTAGATTTAAGAGAAGCTTTGCTAACGATGGCCTTTATTGTGTTGTATGGTACGACGCTCTATGCGACGTACCGCTCAACGAAGGCCTTGAAGAACGAAATTGCACAGAAGCCCGAAGTGCCTGATATTGTTCAGATGGCTTCACTTGAAGAAGCGACTGGTTTCAAAGTAGTGGATAAAGAAGGCTATCAGAGCCTTAAGACTCTGAGTGATGCGACTTCTGCCCTACCTAGTCGCGTGGAACATGTGGAACAAAAATTAATCATGTTTAGTCAAGATTTGAATGACCTCAAACGAACATTGAGCGAATTACTGGATTCAACGCTCTCAAATAGTGAAGATGCGCGTGAACGTGGCATTGAGGTTACCCAAGCATTCTATAATTTGAATGAGAATCTTCAAACTGCGATATCTGCAGTCTTTCAACGACTTGAGGAGGACGTTGAATGAGGTCCACTGATGTTAAAAAAACTGAGGGGAAAGTGATGAAAAACAAGCACATAACAATGTCATGGGGTTCCGAATTAGCTCATTTGCAGCACCAACGTGCAAAACGTCGAACGAAGAATAAGAAGCGGATACCCAGTGAGATTAAAATGGATCTCGCAAAAGAAGTAGTTCCTATGACCATGGGACAACCTGTGTTCAAGACCGGTACAGAATGGGTGAACGATGATGCAGGTCTTCTAACAGTTGTTTCCACTATGATGGATGAAAGTATCTTACCTCCAGTCAAAGTGGTGATTCGCAAAACAGGGTCAGTTCCAAACCGCGTTACCCACGCCCCCAAGGCGTCTGTTGGTCGCCCGATTGGTGGTCTTCCAGAATTGATGGCGGAAGCTATGAAACTTGATTCTGCTCTACCTCCTCATGCCAAAGGTACGGCAATCCTATGTTGCCTGAGTGACGATGATATTGATCAAATGGTTGCAGGACTGTACGGAGATCGACTCTCTGAGGAACAGCAAACATGGTTTAACCAAGCCGTTGCTGCTGCTTACAACATCTCGCAACAAGGTGTTGACATGAAACAGATTCTACGTCCTGAAGTCATCATGTTTGATGAGAAAAACCGACCATCATGGATACGTCTAACGCCTACATCTTCGCTTGTATTGACATCAACAGGTCTCGCTGGCGGTGGAAAAGATACTGCCGCTATGGCGCGCCGACGCGTCACTGGCGCATCCTCGACCAATGAACACCTAACAGCATCAGCCTGGCAGGCTTTGGAGCACGCCAAGACTCTATCCAATGGTCTAGAATTGGGATTAGTAGCATCACATGGTGGTACCTCTAAGGATGCTCTGGTGGCATTTCATGACCAACTCGATGCCTCAACCGCACCGATTGGTGGCGGTCATCAGTTCCTTCTATCTACGCCGTTCAGAAATTTTGCAAGGGCTGAGCAACCCGATGTGGGATTAGAAATGATGTCTACAATAGGCTTGACAGGTTTCACAACACGGCCAACACCTCCTGAAGGAGGATGGCACGTCACATTTGTTGAAGAAGATCATCAAGCAATGAAAGCAATGGAATTGTTCATGCTTGAGCAGGCTCTAATTGATTACTCGAAATTATCTCCCTCTCACAAAGACAGAACCGATCATCGAAACATCTTATTGTCTTGGTCTCGAGATCTTGGCCGAGGATGCGGATTGACTGGTATCCTTGGTGATGAAATCAAAGGTCCAATTCGTCAACAGGCTGACTTCTGGTTACTTTCAGGCGCTCCGATCACGAATCATCGCCTAAAAAGTTCCATCCAGCAGAGCCACTTGGAAGAAAGCGTAGTATCTCAACTAAGAACACTAGTCTCAGGCTCATTGGCTACTACATCTACGGGCACCAATCAAGCATTTCAACCAGACAGAATACAACACGCACGTCGTTGCGTCAAAGCTGTCATGTTGAAACTTTATCTTCCGGAAAACCATGAGTTCACCACTAAACAACTTGAGCACCTTCGCATCGCCTTTCACAATGCAGCCTACGCAGCGTTTGATCTTTCGTCTTCGGTTTACGCCATTCCGAAAATTGAGGTAGCAATCATCGCTCTACCAAAAGTAGCGATATCCTCTCCATTCCTTTCAGTGCACTGTTTGACCCATGCGCGAGATTTGATTCGCTCCATTATTGCAGATACCCAGGAAGGTCTTGACGAAATGACACCCCATGGATTACGCAAAATCAGTGAGTCTCGATTCAATGTTTCACAACTTTCTAGACGACGCGTTGACGCCATGATTAAAGCACTGCAAAAGCAAGAGCAGTCTCGAACGATGGACGGATGGTTAGCTTTCTGGAAACGCGTCCGAAAGAAACTGTTCATCATGGCCGGCCGTCAACCCAAAATCGACCCTGGTGCGTTTGATAATTGAGGTGATATCATGGAAGGACATAACAACTACTCTCATCAGACATCGGCATTGGAATCTACCATGAATCTTATACGGGAGTCTGCTGATGCTAACCTAGCCTATCTAGATCAAGTCCAGTCAGACCTTCAACAAATACATCACCTTAGTGAGCGCATTCAAGGAATGAAACGGAAAGACCTTGCTTTGTTAATTAATCGATTTCGTACTTCCTTGGAAAATAAAATCCGAAATGCATTAAGGATACAGGGTGATTTTTGCGCGATGAAGGTGTTGTCTGAATGGGTGATGAATACAAATCAGGACGCAAGGGGCGAGTATCTTTTGTGTTTGAATTTGTTGTTTGAAGCACATCATGATACCTTTGCATGGACCAACAACCTCTTCGAAGAATCTCATCCTGCGGGCGGTCGTCTACGGTCCAAACCCACTAAAGGACAATACAAACACATCAATGTCATCACCTCATGTAGAGCGCCGGCCAATGATCTAGTCCGATTAGGCGGAACGAAGGATATCGATGACCCATTTCTCAAAGGGCTCAGTGAAGTGATTTCTGAAGCGGAGGAGGTGGCCGCATCGAATAAACGAATTAATGCTATAATCGACCTAATCGAGACCATGTCATTCTCTTATGGTGCAACTGGTGAGATATTTTCAGACACTTTTCATGCACGTCGTCTTGCGTCAACAATGAGATTACATCAAATGAAACCATCATTAGCTGAAGTCAATTCAACATGGGAACTTGTTGGAGGAGATGAATAATGCAATCATCGTGGATACATCTGCTGCTCTTCCTTCTGATTGCTGAGGTGTTACTCTTGTTGGTTTCCATCAAACAGGTCAAGACTCGTTTGTTGCCAATCCTTTATCGATTGACACATGCACAAAGCATTGAGGAAGATCTTCGTGAACTTTTCGAGCATTACCCCGAGACTTTTCTCCAATGGGAGCTGGCTAAAACCAGTGAAACGGTCATTGAGATTCGTCGCGCACGGGATGCTGCACTTCTTCGACTAACAATCACATGGATGTCAGCGATGCTACTTCCCGCCGTCCCAGGCCTTGTAGTATACTGATAAGCCATCTCCAAATTCAATAATTCACAAGGAAAAGGTGAGCCCTCACCCTTACTACTTTAGATGGTAAAAGTTGTTCCTCAGGTTCATGGAAAAACCATACACAAAGATGACCGGATGCCAACATCCGGATTTTGAAGCCGAAACACCGCACAGTAGGTGGTATCGTTGAATGCGGAGATTACCAAGAGAGCAAATCGAGGATATGTTTGCCGATGTTTGGGGACATGTGGAAAGCAGACCTTGCAAAGAAAACCTTCCAAAGGACTCTGTCCTAAATGCGGATCTTACTGTGCACCGGCGACATTTGCCTCTAGAAAACAAACAAAGGAACTAGCAGAAAAGTACTGGACTGTGGTTGATTCGGATTCCATTGTACATTCAGTACGAGAACTTGGTCTTGTTCCGATGACTGTTATGGGAGATTTGGAATCAGATCTACATAAAATCGCAAGAGGGCGTAGCGATGACTACCGTCGCAGTCATTTGTTTACCCATCGTCATATCGTTGACCGCCCCGGTCTTGCAAATGGTGACCTCACATCAAAGGGTGCGCTATATCAAGCACTGCGTCGAGATATCACCATACCCAAATTCGTTCGGGCTCCAAACAGAGAATCTCCGGGCGTAATCGGTAAACTCATTGAAGCTGAAATTGAATTTAGAACTAGCAGGCGTCAAATGCGTCGTTTATCGATGGGTTCCAAAATTTATAGTTACATTCACCCCATACTTGGTCTGAGATACGGCCCTATCACAGTTGAGGTGGACGGCGAGTATGAGGGGCTTCCTGTTGAGCTGAAGACTGTTTCAACACTCGAAGCGCTCGAATGGGGCCAACGAAAGATACGAACCATGGTCATGCAACTTGCTGGACAGGCCCTCGCCAAGAACGTCGATGAAGGAGTACTCATTATCGCTGAAAGAGATGGCTCACGATTGACAGCAATTCGAATTGGAAATCTGAGACAATATCATTGCAAAAACATTGCACAATGGATCGTCGAACTTGGTATCGAACACCAAATGAATGAAATGACACGCAAGGAGGTGATAAACAATGTCGAACTGTAAATCATGCGAGGTAGTGGAAAAGACCTGCAGCAAATGTGGTGGAACCGGAATGCGAGGTCCAGGGTGTTGCCACAGGTGCGGTGGCCACGGTACTATCAAGCAGAAAACATGCTCATGTGACTGCGATTGCTGAGTGGACTGCGACAGCGTTCACCTCAGTACATTGGCCATAGCCTTGTACGGCAGGAGATCAATAATGTTAGAAATAATAACCAAACTTCATTTACTGGGTAAACACAAGAGGTATCAATATGCTTAGAGAGCCAACTCCGGGTTTCATGTTGGATGTGATTGAACGACTCCGTCGGGAAGGTCAACCACAAACACACCTTGAGACAAACATTCGATGGCTAGTAACGGGAGAAAAGCGCCCTATAGGGTGCCCAACTGGACATAGAGAAGACAAATTCCTCGAGCGACTAGAAATTATGAGAGAGAAATGTGTAAAGCGACTGGCTGCTCTCATGCTTGAGAACAAAGAACACAGTATTCTAGATGTGCTCGATGCACGATTGAATGATGGTGTTGGCAATGAAGACCGCATTGACGAAGTGGTATTCAACAACAGCCTCTCTATGCATTTTGAAAATAATGAAGAAGATCACGCCTTAATTCGTTGGTTATTGGAAGGGGAGTTCCTTGAAACCGAGTATAACGGCGAAATTGACGATGAACCAAACCGTACGCTAGTTAACGATCCTGACGAAAATCTTGTTTTGTTCGGATTACCTTTGCACATCAGTTCTACTTGGGCTGCTCATGGACCAGAGGGTCCAGGCACCATGGGCCCGACTGCTCGATTGTTGTGTTATTGGGTGCGAGGTGAATACCTCGGCAGCAAGTCTGTAACAGAACTTGACTTTGTTACTTCGGACCAATATTCAGATTTTGAATTGCGTCACGAAGCCACTGCACCGCAAACGTTACTCAAAAGAAATGTCCGACCTGTCAAACTTCGACGCCGTGTTCGGCTGCATGCTCTGTCAAAAATTGAGGTCTTCACTTTGGTTACTCGCGGCGATATTTCTGAACGATGGGTTCTGCGAGACAGTTCCGCTAATAGATACCAACATGGCTTGAGTGAATCACTCATTCCTGGAGAAAGTTTCCTTGATTGTGCAATAAGAGGTCTAGGGGAGGAGCTAGGAGTAAAATCTTCTACAATTGATCTAGAACCGACCCCTTATGGCCCTACGAGAGTAGAATGGGGCGATGGGCGAGAACGTTTTGATTCCAGAAGCATGCCTGGGCTACCGAGCATAATGTGCATCAATCCCTTTTATGTTAGATTTGATTCAGAACCTGGCTCCGATGACCATGATTTCGTTGATCTGCAGGATGGGATTCCAAGACGTCAATTCTTCATTGATGATGCAGGTGGCACGACCCTAAATTGGCTACCCGATCCAGCGAATCTAAATCTTGGAGAAACATTGGCACTGATTGGTGATGATCAGGATATTCAAACAAACCAATGGTATGCTCTCAACTACCCCGGCCTTCGCTCTGAACCGGACACAAAAGCGCACACTATGATTACAGCCATTATTGGTACCACGCTTTTGTATCATCATCGAACAGACAGGCCACATGAATTGATTCAACCAGAAAACGGAGGATTGTTGTACACTGGAAGTTTATGGACGCGTAACGGTAAAGGAAAGCTTGGAGTAGCTAATTTTGAAAAAAGAAACAGTGGGGTTTCCGAACTTGTTGGTTCTTTAGTCATAAATGGTATTTTTGACCCATACAAAGCCGACGACCCTGATAAAAAAGGTAAATTCGAATCATTTTTGTCATCAATCGGACGATTACTCCAACCAGAGATAAATTGGCAGTTTTCTGGAGAGGATTCTCAAAGGAAACTCGCTGATGAATGGATGATTAAATGGATACAAGATGCACGTAGAGGTAAAAATCTCTCTGACTTCGACAGCCGTAGCATAGAGCAACTTTTGCCTTGGAATCCTACTGTAAATAGTAATCAACTTTTGTCAAACTGGCAGCGTGCATTGGAAGATGAATTGTTTGCTCAACTCAATAATCCAGAATTGTGGGGGTTTGATGGAACGCTAGCTTCGCTTCTTCGAAACCAACCAGACCTTGAAGGTCCACGGACGATTATTCTCTTCAAGAGACTTGATGATGGGTCATTTGATGTAAAATTGCAAGAAAAAGTGAATCTCCCTGTCGCTCAACTCCATTCGGCCCTATTGAATCATCTTCGTCGACGAGAGGAAGAACAATCCAGTTTAGATACTCTTGATGAGGTTACATTTGGAAGCATTCGAGATACAGTAAATGAACTTCGAGAACGTCATGCCATGGTCGTTCGTCTTGATTAGTCGTGTTTGAACATCGTGAGGACATCTTCTGAGACGCTGTAGGGCGTTTTGTTAGCACATTCACCACCTTTAATGACAAGGATTTCCATCTCTTTCTTCGACTTCACCAGTGCCATTGGGGGATGTTGCTGAGAGATTTGTTGTTCGAGTACTTGTGTTGCTTCTTCTGAAAGGGTTGCTCGATAGGTCTCGAAGGTGTAGACGGTTGGCGAGGTAGCATTGACCTCTGGGTTGTTTGACCAGGCTTCCGCGTGGAAGCGACTTACGTATTGCAATGGGCTTACATGGTCTATGAGATTCAACGATGAGAGAAGTGATGTTTCTTCTAACAACTCTTCCCTAAGTTCACGCCATGCACCCTCCGAGTGTTCACGAAGAGAAGTATCGGCGTTTGAGAACCACTGAATCACTTCAGAAGTGAGAGATTCAGGAACCAACAAGCGAAGATCGAGAGCATCGTCATTCCTGCCAAGCCACGTGATGTCGCCAAGATTATCCAACATTCTCTTTCCACCCGTTGTCGCCTGGAGGCCGCCGCCAAAAGGACTGTAGCGAAGCGAACCGTGTTTCCATCTGGATTCCGAATAGTGTAATACATGCCTGCCGTCGCTGGTGCGAAGGTCAACCATTGCAGCAAAAACCATGCGTTGACTTATCATATCAATCACCAAGAGGTGGACTTGCCAATTAATTCTCGACTATGTAAATACCAATTACATGGAGAACGACATCATCTTCATGGTCATATACAGCGAAAAACACTCTTGAACTCTGGTCTAATCTCGACTTGTACAGCTTATTGTCTCCCCAAAGTCCATCAAATTCTAACTTTGACGATTGACGAATCAAGTCTGGATTGGTCAAGCATTGTATTAACGGTTCATAGATGTTTAACTTCTCTTCTTCATCTAAGATATCTTTAGCATTTTGCGTGAATAAGATACGAGTAAAAGGGGGCCTCAACAAACCTTCTTCACCTTCATCTACAACATCATGTTCAAGGAAATGCGACTCATTGTAAACATCGAGTAGATTCTTTGCCCAATCATAGAACGAACCAGATTGATGGTGTATTTTCGTTTGTTTCCGGCGCATTGGATAAACATGATCTGCCCTCATTCTTGTGTTGTTTCTAGACCTGTTTTCTGCAGCCGATAAGTAGACTATCTGATCTCCTGAAGCATCCCTTCGCATTATGTTGTCTGCTCTTTGCAAAAACGTTGGCGCATAGTTTTCCGGAGTAATTTCATCGACCCTGTAGAATATCCAGCACAGATCTTCTGTAGTGATATCATTCTCAATTGCCAGATCACTTCTGTTTCTTTTCCAAAACATCATGATTTGAAGACACTGGTCAAACACCATCGCTTTCAGAAGGTTTCTCCAATCCTCATCTTTCATACCTTCTTCAGCGAGGTAGCAGAATTCGCTAAGTTGTTCTACAGCCCAACCTAGTGCCTTTTCCAACTCCTTGCGCCACTCTTCATAAACTACTTCTTTCCCATTTTTTTGTCTTAGTCTTCTTGCATTATTTCTCAGATGGTATTTTATTTCATTTAACTCATCTCGCATATAGGGTTCAAATGGAACTTTCAACAACAGGTGGGCTAGAAATTTTGCCAAATCCAACATTGGATTTATTTTTGGTACCCTGGGAGTATCAAAGAATTGAGAAGAGGCTCGAGATCTCATTTCCTCCGAGGTTTTTTCTGTCTCGGTTCTGTAAATGACATTCCCCTTCTCATCCCGGGCTACGAGGTCTGAGAAATCACAAAGCAATAGTTTGAACCTTTCTACATCCCAAGTATTTCCTCCACCAAAGTCTTCAACTTCCCAATTGCCGGTATTTACGATAACATTTGCTGGGGTCAAATCCCCATGCATTGAGTGATGATGGACATATCCCGTCCGAGGCCAACTACTTTCTTTCTTTATGTTTTGAATAATGCGATTAACTTGTTCGGGAGGTAATAAGTCACCGCAATCCTTCCACAATTCAGTGTTTTGTTTTGGATTGCATTTTTTGAATTCTTCGAGTTCGTCGGCCATATAGGCAAGGGCTGGAAGGTCGTCTTCGAAACCAAAGCTTTCTGTTTCTTGGAAAATTTCTGAATCCATTCCACAAGTCCAGAAATCCTTTAGCAACGCAGGGAATGATTTAGAAAAATGACGAATGAATGTGGTCGCAGGTGAATGAATGTCCCCTTGGAGGAAAATAGCAGTTTCTAAATTTGGCACAATCTCCGTACCCCCCTTTATCCACCTCAATTTATTGTTAGTTTCACTTTTGGTCTCATCATTTGATTGTGAAAAAAGGTCAAATCCATCCGATAATGCAACCTCACTTCTCTCGCTGGATAATTCAAAGACAACTTCCTTTTCATTGGGGCTGTCAACAAGTTCGGTGAGGTTTGAGATTCGTTTGATGTTTGACCATACTTGTGGAGAATTGCGAAGACTGTTGTAAAATTCGACAACGCCACTATCCGGCCCTTTGTGGGTGATAGTTAGTTGCATCGGATTTGTAGTATGATCTATTTCGACTCTCGTGTTGAGCACAAACGGTAGGTGCGCATCATCCTGGTATTTCCCATCGATTAATACCGCCTTCAAAGAAACATCTGATTCTGCGTCAATCGAGATATCAGCGATAAGGCTCAACTCATTGGATTCAAGGTTGCAAATTTTAAATTGTATAGAGCCGTCATTTATCTTGTAGATAACCAGGTATTCACATCTGTGGGTTTGGAAAGACGCTCTTTGTTTGAGAAGAAGAAACTGATTGAAATTCCCTTGCACAGTCCTTTGTTGAAGGATTTGATGTGTTCGAAAGTCATAGAATTGAATTTTATTTTTGTGAAGAAGAGCAATAGTGGATGGAGATGTTTGGTAAGAATCCAATAAATCGCCTACTTTTCTAAGTTTCGAATTGTATGTCTTGTCTATCCGTGTATAATATCTTCTAATCCCACCACCGAATAACAAAGCTATACGTTGAGCGGTCTTTCCTCGCCGAATGGCTAGAATGGATATCCCAAAGAAAAATACTAGCAGCAGCCAGAAGAAATGCTCAGGGGAGAGTTGCGGCACCACCGGAGTTAGTAGGTCTAATAAGAACCCTAACATCCAGCCCGTAAGTAATGCACCTGGCACCCCAAATAATAACAAAATGGCTATTCCCTCCCCGAAATATCTTACTCTGTATAGACTTAATGAATCATTTTTCACTTCCCTGCCTTCTCCATCATCGGGCGTAGAAATGTGAACATTTCCTCCCTTTCCACTTGAAATCGACGAGGGATTTATTCCTTGACCGAACAAGACGGGTTGCGCTGAAAACATCCGACAGATCTTTACTTTTGCCGGTTCGGCATTCAAAGTTACCAGTTCCGGGGCATCTGAATTGTTCTTGAAAATATCAATTGCAAATTGCCAATAGCCTTTATTATCCTCACCAGAAAGAAATACTGTGTATTTCTTTTTACCTTCGCCAAAATAGGATGAATGAAATGAGACATTTTTTAAATTGATTTGAGCCCAATTATTGATGGTATTCTTCGGTAATTTCTCTTCTACCGTTTTTGACCCAGGATTATCGTTTTCATATACCCTAATCTCTCTTGTTGGTTTGGAAATTGTAATGAAAAAAGCTTTCTTTTTTGTTGGACAATAAGCAGCCATCGGAAAGCTGTTTTCATAATCCGATTGAGAAGCACCAGTTGGTATACCATATTCTTCTTCAATAGCTAGACTTTCCGGGTTGTATCTTTTGTAACTAAACCCTCTGCGTCCATATGTTATGTATGAAAGGTCCTCTGATGCAAGGACCAAGGAATGATCTTCAGGAATGATGTTTTCCTGCCTTTGAATTTCAATGCCGTCCTTATTGCGAAGGACTAGCGCATTGTCTTCTTCAAGTACAAACCTCATGTTTCCCAATCTCATGCCAACTCACCTGTGAAAATAAATCCTCTCTAACCAACCTACTGGTATAACCACATGAAGTTCAAAGTACATTCACTGTTGTCAAGTGGAACCATTTCCTCTTCAGAAAAGTCCGCAATAATGTTCTTCAGTTCCTCAAGTCCGACTTCGATTTCATCCTTAGCCTGGTCAACATCAAAGGAAACACGGAGATACGCCATCAGTGGGCGGTCAGCGAATTCAACAATATCCCACCGAACGAAACTGTCGCGTTGCTCCAGGAAGTTATTCATGCGATCTACGTAGCTTTTGGCATCTTGGGGAAACAGTTCGGTGGACAGCAAGAAACCATCTTCTTCCTCAACTATATTCAACTCAAAGGGCATTGAGATACAGAAGAGTTTGTCATCCTCGTCCAAGCGCACGAGTGTGATGATATTCTCACCAAACAAAGAAACAGCAAGCCTGAGCAGCATTGAGGGTTCAGAATGGTTCGACATGGTTTCCCTCCTTTGTAAAGACACTATCAAGACTGATAGGTGAAGGCTCACATTCAGTCAACATCGGGGATGAACACCTCCGGCATGATTTCATTGAAAGGCCACATCGCTTCATAGCGCTGAAAGGTGGGGCCATGGCCTTCATCGGATCCAAGAATAGCATGGAGAAACTCGTGGTAGAGCGTCTTCCTCAACTCATCATCTTGCCGACTAAGAAGTATACGATTAATCAAAATCCGCCACGTACGGTCGCCAGCATGACGTGCCCCCTCTCGGTTCCTTGAGTATGAGCACAAACCCCAGAGCTTTGTGACAGGTTCTCTCAAGAATCCAAGTATGACATGCTCAAGCGATGCGATATCATCCTCGTCAAAATATCCCGATTCGCCCATGATGTTCAAGACTTCTTGTGCCTTTGCGTGAAGTTTGATGCGCTCGCGTAGACTACCTATTATTCGTGGTCTGTCTTTTCTCATATCATAACTCTCCGCAGTACCAGTCTCGTTCTCTATCTTCACGAGATACTGAATCCTCTTCCACTTCGTTTAGTTCAGGCAGTCTCTCTCTAAGGCAAGTCATGACCCACTCAACGGCCTGTTCTTCATCCAGACCTGTCAAATCAATGGTAATATCACATAAATCCGAGTATGCCATAAGAAGAGCGGTGCGGTATCGTGCATCCACTTCCAATCGTTCTTCGTCTGCCGTCATCTCACCTCGATGACGGACACGTTTCTTGCGCTCATCCTCTTGAAGACGTAAATGAACGCTCAGTGTGGGTTGGTAGAGATGCTCTGGCCAAGTCCAAGATGATAAGCCTCGAATAAGTTCGGGAGAATCTACATTATCGGAGGCTAAGCGACGAGCCGCGGTACTCAGCAGATATCTGTCGCACACCACAATTTGTTCATCCATTTCGCGCATTTCGGCAGATGCCATCATATTACCAAGGTCGAAGAGCGCTTCACCTACTTCAGGCGGAAGGTCTGAGCATCGACTTCGTGCTTCTTTGAGCAGTGGAGACGGTGTTCGCATTAAAGTAGCATTCAAGGCATTGAGTACCCCCTGTATAACAGTAGATTTTCCAACACCGTCAAGGCCTTCAAATACAATTAACATCATGCCTCCCTCCAGCCTTTGCCGCAAACAAGACAGTCTAGGAAGAGGACCTCTGGTTCGTCTGTTTGATCCATCTGGCGAAGCTCTGTTGTAGCTTCACGTGCACCACAGTATGGGCAAGCATGAGCATTTGTTGTCGGTCGCTTCAATTTTTCAATAACAGTGTAATCACGTTCGGGAAGCACTTCTGTGGCACTGTTGAACCTCTCGTCAACATCAGCCTTGGCATCCTTACACTCTGATTTCGAACACTTCATTTTGCCATCGACAGGTATGCCAGTGAGTAGACTTCCACACTTTGGACAGAACATCAGGCACACACTCCTTCTAAGGTTGCCATGGTCATATTACGGGCAATTTGGTTGGTTAGTAGACGATCGAGGTGCTTCAGTGAAGCAATCATCTGTTTTCTAGTCAGACGAATCTCATGAACAGGTTCTAGTTCTTCGATAATGTGCTTCTGGTATAGGTTACACCATACACGCTCCACTGGAACGGGATGAGTAACCACCAAGGTTGCTACTGGCTCAGTTGTCGGCAAAATACGATGCAAACGCTTAGAGTCCATTGAGTAAAGTTCACCTGTTGAGTGATGTACATGCTCGTCGATTGCTAAGAATATCTCGCCTTGGTGCTTGACGACATAATCATCCCCTGACTTACAGTATTCATGGCGTTCCCACTTTTCTGCATCGGGGTCGGTTGGCTCTCTGTACTCAAGGTAGTCGGCCGGTAGGCATCCTTCCAAGACCAACGAGTCCAATCTAGACCAACGATGATCGTGGACGTTTTGGTCTCCTTTTCCCGGAAGATAGCGGTGAAAGCGCATAGCAAAACCGCTTTTTCGGCCCAGAACTATTTTCTGGAAACCGTTCTTGTGGATGTAGGATTGCTCCATTACATCATCCATTAGTGTCGTTCCATTCAGAAGGCTGCGTACATAAGCTCGCACTTTCTGTAACATCTGTGGGCTATCAAGGCAAACTTGGTTCACTCCATCAGTGGTCTTCGCATCCAAAACGATGCGTTGGTAGACGGTCTCAAACGAAACCGAATTATATTCAAAACCCGGATACTCATATCCGGTTTCATGGTACTTTCTCTTGTCCATGTTTACTGTGGACTCAGTTTTCCCACCTAAAGAAAGGAGGTTGAGGGCTCACCTTTTTTGATAATCAGCCTCCAATAGTACAGTCAGCAATCGTTTTGCTCGCTGATTACGACCAATATTCATGTCTTGTAGCGCTTCTCTAGATAGATCAACAAGCAAAGTCCTCAATCTGTTAATGAGGATATATTGGAACCCACTTCCAGACTTGGAGAGAAGTCCGCTATTACTCAAACATCCCAATCCCAAGTCATTCTAAAGGAACTATTGCCTTCGTTTTGTATTGAAATACCTGCTTGTTCAACCATTGTCATTACTCGTTTGATAGAATCTTCAATCTCCGGTTCACCTGAACAAAATTGCATATTATAGAATACTACACCATTAAACGATTTTATCAATTCGCCTGATTCATTAAGAATATATTGG
>CEVS01046637.1_pt1 | contig 16282 bp, 8 predicted proteins | sample 361571 | NCBI WGS metagenome assembly CEVS01 (sample SAMEA2623850, study PRJEB7988) | marine metagenome | isolation source: saline water (ENVO:00002010), including | reverse complement strand
TTTACTACAGATTGTAGATACTGATTAATTCTAGCAGTTAATGGTGTATTAAGAGTTTCTAACATAATGGATAGATCTTTTCTTCCAAGTTCACCAGTAGCAAACTGACCATCTCCACTCATAGATTCTTCATAGTTATCAAATGCTTGACGACTACGAAGATCTTTTTCCATATGTTGCTTAACTGCCTGATCTTTCCATTGTTTATAAAAACTTATAATATCATTACATACCGCAGAGGGCATAAAGTTTTTATAAACAGCAATAAAATCATCATATTCTGCTTTCCCACCCATCATATTAACAGGAATGATGGGACTGACCATCTCATTAAAATTCGATGATCCAGGAGTTGTAATCGCCATAATTTACCAAGCTTTAATTAAATATTTTACCCTAAAGTATTTTAGTACAAGTGGAACTGCAGTTTGTGGAATAATACCTGCAATTACACTAAGTTGCTCCCCAGGAGTCATAGTGATTGTCCCTTCATTAAGAGACATACCTGCCTGTGCAGGTGTAACTGCATTAGCACCAGTCAATGCTTGAGATTCAAACATATTAACTGTTTGTCCTCGTTGATTTACAACACCATCATTTACTTTTGTAGCACCATAGGCATTTGTATATGCATCAGGTGAATTTGTATATGGTGCAGAAGTACAGTAAGAATACTGTGAATCAGTTCCTGATTTAACAGGAGAATATTCTGCTAAGTAATGAGTATGTTCTGCCTGTTGTCCATTTGTAGGATCAAACTGATCAATTGGTCCTGTGTTGGTGATATAGTTTGTAGACTTTTCACCATCAGCAGGAGTACCATTTTGTCCTCCATTACGTTGATCCCTTTCAGAATTTAAAACAGTATGACCGTGTGCGGGTGGACCATTTATTATTCTTGATTGTAGAGGACCAATAGTAATTTCTGCTGTTCCTCCTAGTGTACCAGAAACAAATCCAATACAGTCACTATAACCTTGTACCCTTACTGATCCTACACCATATTCTTCGTTTTGTCTAGCTCTTGAAATATACCATTCACCACCAACATCACCTACGTTCATTGGTGCATTGTCTGGTGTGATAGATCCTACACCGTCTACACCACCAGGACCTACAACTCTTTTCATTCTCATATCAGGTACATTAAATACAGCATTCTGTACACTACCTGCAGTGTTACCCCAATCAGATAATGTGACTGTATTAGGAGCAGTACCACCATACTTATCCCCAATCACATCATATAACATTGGAAAATTATTAACACTATGTTGTGCTCCATCACAGTATAACCAGCCAGGATAGTTATTAGCAACATCGGCAGCACCATTTCCATTTGTATCTACAAAGACACACATGATAGTACCAATAGGTATTCCACTATCGTCATGCATATCACTATAATGATGATTATATTTGTGTTCTAATCTTATAGCCATGTTAATACTTAATTAGGAATTCCATAACAACATAAGGAGATACAATGTCGTCAAACTTAGTATCAGTATCAGTTCTTATATTTACAGACGCTTGTAATCCGTCTGGTCTAATAGTTTCGACATCAGTTGTAGCATTAAAAGCAGTATCACCGATTTCTTTTTCAATTCTATGAGAATGTATAGTCAAGTTAGTAGTATCAGCACCTGGGGGAGACGACACTACCTGCTCAGTATTTCTTACAAGTGGATATGCATAAGCACCAGTATTTGATACAACATCATATGGTCTTAGATTACCAACTTGTTGATTTACAAGTGATGGCCAACTATTTGCAGTTATGGTTGAGATGGTCTTAGTTACTGGCCAGTTTGAAACAGCACCACCATATGAACCAATAAAATAAGAACCAAACCCAGCACACCCAGCATTACAATTATTTGGTCCACCGCCTCCTTGTACAGTCTGTTGATAAAATGCTGCAGCAATTTGATTACAGTCTGGAGTAGCAGTTGTTGCGTCAGCAGTTCTCAAATAATATGGTCTAGATGTATTTCCATAAGCTCCTGCTGGTTGCCCAGGATCTTCCTTAACAGTCACACGAGAAGTAGAAGTATAGTGCATATGAGGACCAATTGCTGTTGCAGCAACCTGTTCACTCTCTGTGTTTGTTGGTACGGTCCACCCTACATTACCGTTCAAAGCAAAAGTTTGGGATGGTACGGTAAACACACCATTGAATCCAACGTTTGCTGTATTACCTACATTTGATACTATTTCTACACCAACACCCGCTTTTGTAATAGTAGTATTAGCAGTGGTTTTTTCAATGTTTCTATATGTACCAACGTTAGCATTAACAGATGCTTCAATATGTTTAGATCCCATGTCTGGAACTTGAAACTGATCTGTTAGTAAAGTTACATCACTTTTTTTGTAAATACACGCAGCACCTGTACCGAGAATACGTGCTAACTCAGGATATAATCTCTCTGTGTATATTGAACCATCACATTTAAGATACCCTGCAGGTAAATCCACAACATTTGTAGATCCATCTGGATCACCATCTTGAATAGGTAAAGCCCACTGAATAATAGTCCCAGGTGCAGATCCTAATTTTGATCTTTCTCGTGTTAAAAACTTCATTAGTATGCTCTAATTAGGTAAATCATGGACAATGCTGGAGTCCTAACATCTACGTTAATATTTAGTGCTGACGGGATGTTTTGTACACCAATATTGGTTGGAGCACCAGTTAAATTACTCTGAATTTGAATGTTATCTACGGGAACAATTGTGGGTGGTGAAACATAACCAGCATTCATAACAACTTCAAATGAATAATGGTTATGAGAATTAATTGAGTTACCAACACCAGTCATATTTTCTTTATTATGATTTAGTGTAGTAGGATATGTTAATGATGTACCAGTTGCTTGGTTAATTTGATCAGCAGTCTGATTACCATACCAGTTCTTTTTATTTGCAAAGAAACCTGACTGAGAAGATTCACGATAGTTACATTCGTTAGGATATGTACCGTTTAATGCTCTAGGAACAGGACCAGTCCAAGTAGGCATTGGAACTTGTGTACCAACACTTGCAACATTCTGTGTTGTAGGTTGGAACGTAGTCATTGTAGTCACGCCTTCTTCATAATATGTGACTAAGAGAGTTCCAGGGTCAACAGTATCAATATCACCACCTGCACCAGCATCCAATCGTTTTTGTTTTTGATTAGATTCAACAGCACCTACAAGTCCAGGGCATTGAAATCCCTCAACATAACCTGCATCAGAGTCACCACGACTATATCCTGCTGCTGAACCATCGGGTCCTACGTGCCTATGTGAAGGCATATGATCCTTACTTAATTTTCTAGGGATAGTATAATAACTTTTAAAATATGCAGGAGGATTAATACTAAAGTTTCTAATCTGTGCAGTCATGTTCTGAGAGTCAGTCACAACAAAATTCAAATCAGCAGTAGCATTTAATGCTGTTGGTGGAGTGACGGTAGATCCATCACCATCAATTAATTTTGTTGTTCCTGCCGCTGTTGGTGTAAGTACATCAGCAACAGATGGTAATACCCATGCAACCTGAAGAACAACATCATCATTTCCAGAGAATACAGTTGCTGGGATTGTTAATTTATCTCCTGTAGCAAATCCACTACCTTTATTAACAATATTAGATACATCAACACGTCCGTTAACATCACAGTCAACTGTTAGTTGTAATGCTGATCCAGTTACACCAGTTCCAAGAACAAGTTGAGCAGTGTTGCTCGTTACGTTAACAGTTTGTGAAGTACGAGTAGTATCGCTTTCACCTTGAATGATAACTAAACCACCAACCGCACCACTGGGATATGTTTGTCCCATCTGTAGATTAGATACGTTGACTAAACTTGGTTCATAATCAGTTAGAACTCTACCATTTAATGAAGGTAGTCTGAACTGATCACCAAGTATATAATTACCATATGTTCTATTATTGAGTCCATTAGCAGGACCGTATGTGTTACCAATAACTGAAGCAAGAACAGGATAGTCAGTTGCCTCTATTGTTTGTCCATTGCATTCTAACCATCCATCAGGTTGAGTAGATAAATCTCCAACCCAAGGCATAATGGTGCCGACTTGAGCAGCACGCATTTTTTTCTGTGTTTCGTAATTAGAAGCCATATAATTAGATCTCTGTTAACCACCAACCACGGTATGTTGGAGGAATTACTGAACCGCCACCATCGTTAGTACCCATGTAGACTAATCCAAATCCAGCATTTCTAGTTTGGATGATTAGTTCACCACCAGCATATGCAGTAGCAAGACCACCCGCATTAGTTCCAGTGCTATCACCCATGATTGCAGTGCTTAGAGGAGCACGAATGATTAATGAAGTTTGATAGGATAGTGCTCCAGATACCTCAACAAATTTAATCATATCTCCTGTCTCAGCATCACTTGGTAGAGTTAGAACAGTTGTCGCTGCTACAGCAACGATGTAGTTTCTACCACTACTTAGTGTTGTATCAGCATTAACGAAGTCCCATCTACGACCACCGTTTCTATTAAAGAAGTTAGTGTTACCAAATGCATCAACAGCAGCATCCTGACGGATTCTAAAGTTTCTATCTGCACTGTTACCAAGATTGCTAATATTAAGAGCGTAATCTGTAGCACTTGGAGTTGTAGTAGATGTGCTAACAATGTTAACATGACCACCATTGACTGTTAAATCACCATCACCTAGTGCAGAACCAGCAACACCGATTCTTGTATCACCAGTTGACGCATCAACTTGGAATTTAGATGTAGAAGCAGAACCAAACTGAACACCAGTTGTTCCACTGAATACATTAAAGTCATTGTCGATTGATAAAGAACCAGCAATCTCAGTATCACCAGATGTAGAGTTGACGTATAACGCCATATCTGCATCATCTACTGATGGAACTTTATCACCCAATAGAGTAATTCTTAAGTTACCTGCTAACCACTGGTTACCAGACTTATCAATTCTTGCTTTTGGATTAGTTTCAGTACCAGCTCCAACAACATTTAATTCACCATCACTATTGACTGTGAGTCTTGTGTTAGCAGTAGGTTGACCATTTACAATCTTAAACTGGTTATCAGTTGGAGCTGTAGCAGGATCAGATGTAAGGTTAATTGTAAAGTCTTGAGTATCAAGAATTGTAGAATCAACTCCACCATATACAGAATCAATAATGAATCTATCTTGGTTAGCACCATTGTTAACGATAAACTTCTCAGAGTTAGTATCGTTAACTGCAGTAATCTGTACAAATTCACCAGATGGGCAAGTAGAACCAGCACTTATTCTTAGATAGTCATTAACTTTAAATTGTCCACCAAATTCAGACAGTGCGACAAGAGTATCACTAAATGTGATAGTTGCACTGTTTACAGTACCTGCTAGAGGTAACGCTGCACCACCTGGGTCAAGAGAAACATTAAATCTAGTGATGCTGTTAGGTGTATCATCGACTGCATTAACAACAAAGTATGTTGTGTTTGTGTTTACGCCAGTAATACTACCAACACTACCGAATGTGATTGCATCACCCTCTTCTAGTTCACCGAGTGTAACTTCAATTACATCAGTTACATCAACAATTTGCTGTATAGCAATAGTATTACTATTTTGTGGTACTCTACCAATTAAATGAGTCGCAGCTGCAGACTTACCAAGTTTAACGATAGGACTGTTATCATTGTGTTGTGTAACAGTTGTACAATCAAAACCTCTAGTAACTTTAACAAGTCTATTGCTAGTATCAGCACCTGGGGATATAACTTGAACTAACTCATTATTGATGAGAAGAACGTCACCGATCTCAATACCCTCTACGTTGTTAACAGGTAGATTAGTATATGATGCATCAACTGGGTTTGAAGTCCATGATGTAGTACCAGATCCAGTATCAACTAAAGTGTTTTGTAATGTGATACCAGTTGCAGTTCCAGGGGTTCCAGAAACAACGATTGGTGTACCACCTTCAGTTGAAGCAATCTGGAATGTACCACCAGCAACACCAGTTGAATTAACAATGAAGTATGTTGTTACAGTATCAACGTTGTTTGAGAATCCAGTAGTGTCTGAGAATCTTACAGTGTTACCATCAAGGAAATAGTTATCAGGAACAGAGAATGTACCATTGACTGTATTCAATGCACTGATAATTTCAATACCATCAATATCGGCAATAAACTCGTAGAAGTCAACATTAAGGTTAGCAAGAGAACCCTTAGCGTGAGCAATCTTACTTGTACCAAATTTTGCTCTAGAAACTGTAACTGTACCACTGTTAGATCCACCATGCATGGTAACATCACCGAACATATCGGTATCACCATTGACTTTGAGTGAGTTTCTAATAGTTGTTGAACCAGCAACACCACCAATATTAAATTGTGATGCTCTAGTAGCAAAGTTAACTGTAGAAGCAGTACCACCTCTTGTAAGAAGATTAATTATCTGAGAATCAGATTGAATATCTCCACCATTTACATCTAAATCACCATCTAAGATAGTCTGAGCATTCTTAACTGTTAATGTTGAATTAGCAGTATTACTAAATGCACCACCGATTGTGATAACAGATTTATTTGTAGCACCATCAGCAACAGTTCCAATATTAACTATGGAATCAGTTGAACTAGTATGAAGATCAAAGATTGTTTGTGCAGTAACGTTAGTTCCAATACTAATTGATTGGGCGTTGACTGCTAGATCAGCAATATGTAATGTAGTTGCCTGACCAAATGCATTGACTGTGAGTGCATTTCCTTGTAATAAGTTGAATACACCTGCATTTGTTGTGATATCACCGCCATCAACATTAAGATCACCATCAATATCTAAGTTAGCACCTGATCCAAGCATTCTAACTGTACCTTGAACAGTCAGAGTATCAGTTAATTCACCTCTACTTACATTAATACCAACTCTAGTATCTTGAGTAGAAACTCTAAGAAGTGCATTAGATTGTGGAGAATCGGAAGATCCACCAACTAAGAACGCCTCATCTAGGTTAGTCTCAGTCTTACTTGTAGTTGAGTTATTGAGGTAATCATTGATTGCCTTACCACTGATATATGCATTACCAACAACATCTAAGTTTGCTCTTGGTTCTTGCTGGTCATATGTGATACCACCAGCATTATAAGTTAAGAATCCATACTCATGTGCAGCATGTGCAGTACGTGCAAGTGTGTTAACGCCTAATTTGAATTGACCATATGTATCTGTGGTTGTTCTAAGTGCTTCTGCACCAATAACGCCATACTCTTTGAAGTTTTCATCAGATCTTTCTAATACCGCTGTTGGTTCAGCAGCAGCAGTCCAGTTATATGTTGCAGCAGTGATAGCATTAGCAACAATAAATTCAATAAAGTCGTTATCAGTTCCAGTTAGATCTGCCTTAGTAATTACCCACTTACCGTTAATTAAACTATTACTAAATCCTTGGATTCTAATTGTCTTACCAACACTAAGTCCAATACCTGTGCTTGCGTTAGTTAGAGAACCAGTCCAATTGATTCTGATCTTACTACTTCCATCTGTTACTAAATCAAGAATGCTTGACTCAGGAATATTAGTGTAGTAGTTAGCATACACCCAACCAAGAGAACCACTTCTCTCAACAGAGTTACCCTTGAATAGGATATCACCCGCTTGTGGATTTGCTTCAACATCAGTAGAGTTGTAGTATCTTACAAACTGATCATTACTGAATGTTGTGTTCTGATCAGGAGTTCTGTTTGATGGGACATTCTCATTGAATGAGAAGTTAGAACGTAGACTGTATGCCTGTCCAGGGAATGCCGCAGTACCACGACCTTTTACATGGAAAAGTGCAGCGGAAATTTTATTACGATCTATGGTAATGTCGCCTTCATTTCTGTTAGCGAAGTTACCTCTAGTTAGAGTAAGATCTTCAGCACCACCATCGTTCCTTGGGTTTGACTGAATAGTCAAAGCAGGATTTTCGTTAGGTGGTTGAGTGTTGATAATGACTCTATTATTAAAGAATCCAACACCTTCAACTGTAATCTTATCTTTAAATGTAACAGGAGTATCGAAAGATGTAACCAGTGATGTAATTACATCGGTATCATCTTCAGATGCTGCAAGAACTGCTCTCTCGAGGAACTCTTCCTCACCAGTAATAGCATCAATCTTACGGTTACCAATATAAAGATCACCATTAGAGTTTAGACCAGTATAGAATACGATACCACCATCTTCACGTTTTGCCTGTGCATAGTAATCTTGGAAGTCAGATAAAATAACTTCTTGACGTGCTGGTAGACCAGTAGAGTAGTTTCCTGGACCAAATCCTAAGTATTCAAATGTATGGTTACCAGATCTAGCAATAGAAGGACGACGTAATTCAACGTAAACCTTCTGATCGTGGATAGATGCAGCATCACCAGCGATAGAAATCTTTCTTTGTTCTGATCCAGATGTTGCATTACCTGTGGTTGCCTTGATCTCATTAGTACCAGTGTAGGTATAACCATCGAAGTATGCACTCTTAGTTAAATCTACAACAGCTTCCTTCGTCATCGAACGCTTGGCGTCGTTAACGTAAACTAAACCATGAGTATAGTTATCAGCATAAGAACTAGACTCTTGAGGATCAGTAATTAATGTATCTTTTGTACCATTATTGTCTACAACCTGATACCAAGTTGGATCATTTTTGTAATCTAATGGATACAGAGAGGATATAGGTTGAGAGAACTTAAAGTTCTGGAAGTTGTTACCAATACCAGCACCACGAGGTAGAGGTGTGATATTACCACGAACAGCAGTTAGATAGTAAATACCATCTTGCTGCCCTGAAACACGTTCTTGAATCTCTTCTGTGTTAAAGATATAGAATGTATCATCAATATCAGGAACATCATTTACAGAAATAACTTTATATGTGTTACCAACTGAGTCATCTAAAGTATCACCAGGGGTTATAGTAAAGAGGTTAGCACCCTGTACAACATAAAGATAGTTATCTTTAACATCTCTACCACCGTTAGCATCTTCCTGTAGATCAGCATATACTGAACCTTGTGTAAATCTAGTATTAGTTAAGGCATCAAAACTAGGACGAGCACTTACATCTTTTAAGATGAGGTAATGTTCACTTCCTACAGAGAAGTATGCATGAATATAAGCAAAACCACTAGAGTATCCAGTCCACTCAACTCTATTAGTTGGAGTAGAAGTTGTCTTACTAGCAGTAAATGAACCTGCCTGAGGAGAGTTGATCTTAACTGTGTGGAATACAGTATTCTTTAATGAAGGAGCATTTGTATCATCAACAGAATGGTTGAATGCAGTAACTTCTAAAAGTTGCTGAGAACCAACAGTTTTTTCTCTAGCAGAACGAATACTGAAACGTAGATAGTTGCTAGTGTTAACAACTACTGGATTATTATCAGGATCATATACAAAATCAGGATCAATTGTACCTGCCTGTACTGCACTATCATATGCAGTTCTACTCATACCTAGAACTTCAGTTGCGTTGTTCTGTGTATATGGGTTACGGAATTCTGCCTTAGTAGGAGCACCACCAACAGGTTCTAGAACAATATTCTGAGGTAGAAGATTTCTCTTCTCGTCAGTTCTGATCTTAAGAACAAATCCGTTGTTTGGTTTTCTTACAGCACCAGGGAATTCCTTAGGTTGTACGTAACGTAAACGATATATTCTATCTTCTTTCTCTCTAGCATCAAGAAGTCTTCTGTAGTTAGAGTCTGTTGTCTGTGATTGACCAGATGCAGCATCATAGTCAGTCTGATTAAATCTAGAGAATATATTATCATCATTAGTAGACTCGTCTTTAGTCTGTAGATACCATAGACCATCAGTGATAGCAGGCACTCTAGATGCACTAGTATCAACAAATGTAGGATCAAATTTTAGTGGAGATACACGCTTGTTAGCAAAGACATACCAGAACTGAGTTGTGCTATTAACAAGTGTTACCTCAGGAGATCCAGCGATCGCTTCCGCTGCAGTGTTGAATATCTTAAATGTATCATCACTTGTATAACGTACAAAGAACTCTTTAGTTGCTGAGATCTGTTGACCACCAACACCTGAGAGTGTAGGAAGTGTTCCTACCTGACCATCAGAACCTTCTGCTCTAAAGAATACTTTCTGTAGATATGCAGCTCCTAGTCCTGTTGTTGGTTTATCAAAGATGTGTGCAACATCAGTCTTCATGACTGTACCGCTGCTACCATCAAAAGTTACACGATACTCAGTAAGATCAAATCTCTCATCAAGAACATACTGTTGAAGTAAAATCTCAACATCATCTTCAATTGACTCAGTTTCAGGTGAGTAGATATAGATACCTGCTGCAGCATTTTCTTTTGTGTTTGCAAGCATCAGTTTAGTTTGATCACCACCGTCAAAGATACCGTTGTATACACTTGCTTGGTTATAGTTGAATGGTTGTGTGTCTCTACCTGGGGCAATTACATAGTATACTCTGTTTGGTTGGAATCCTATTGGTAGACGAACGTCTCTCTCATCAGGAGTCATTCCTGATTTTGGTCTAGCAACTAAACGAACTGGAGTTCCAGTCTCAAACTTATGTGGGTTACTACCACCAGCATTGACTGTAAATAATGTCGCACGATTAGCAAACTGAGAACTATCAACAGTTGGATTCAATCTAGGAATGATTGTCTGTTGTGGTGAAGTTTTAGTTATAGCAGCGAACACACCAGCATTTGTGCTATTGACTGTACCAGCATTATCAATACCTGCTTCAATGATATTAAATAAAGTATTTTGCGCAGAAAGAACGTTAGCACAGTAGTAAGTAGCAGAACCAGCAGCACCAACATTAACTGTAATTGTGTCTGCACCTACTGAATCAATATTGATAGCAGTATCATATGCAGGGTCACCTGATCTAGGATAAGTATGCTGAGTTGCATTGTTATCCATTCCACAAGTGAATGTTAATGAGTTAGCAGCGATCTTAATACTTGTTCCTGTTGTTAAGGAATGAGTACCAATTGTTAGTACCATTACACCTGTTGCAGGATCATAAGCTGCATTTGTAACATCATGATTGACGATAGGTGATCCACCTACGTTTACAGTGATTGTATCAGTAGTGACTGAACTAATATTCAGTGCCTGTCCAGATGAAGGGTCAGTAGATCTTGGATATGTCTTAGTTGCAGTATTACCATCCATTGTACATGTGAATGATAATGCGTTATCAGCAATAGAAAGTGTGTTTGATGTACTTAATCCATGACCAGCAGAGGTAATAACCATCTCACCAGTTGATGCATTATATGTTGCATTTGTAACTGGGTTTGGTAAGTTACCTGAATTTGATGTAACTCCATTTCCTACAGCAGATACAAATGTATGTGCATAGTTACCACCAGACTGAACTGCACTAGTTGCTGTGCCTCCTGCCCATGTATGTGGAGTGTTACCACCAACAGGATTAGGATCTGTGGTGATAGTTAAATCTTTTTGTTGAGAGTATGTTGTAGTTACACCAGCACGAGGAGTGTAAGTAAGATTTTGAATTACTTTCTCGGCAATCTGTTTAGCAATACCAAAGGCATATACAGATTGTGCTTCTTCACCAGCAACGTGAGCACCTAAAACATAGAAGTTAGCAGCATCATATACTTGGTTGTTAGAACCATACTTAACGTTATATGCAATTGCTTCTATAACATCTACAATATCATCAAAACAGTTAACAGAACCACCAGGGACATTGAATGTAGGATACTGAATTTCCATGTCCTTGACTGCTACATCAGCAATCCAGTTCTTGTTAGCAAGTAATAGATCATGTGCATCAGCAAAACGATCAGCAACAGGACTAAGACCATTGTTGATGATAGTTTTAATGTTACTAAAGAATGTAGTGATTGCATTAGCAGTTCCAGAACACTCAGGATATACAGTGTCTGTAGTAATAGATGCATCAATAGTTCCTGTTAAACCAGACCAGATACCCTTACGATCACCATTAGTATCTTCTAGTTTGAATAATAGTTTACCAGCACTAGTTGTACCAGTTGCATTCTGAGCAACACCAACACCAAGATAACTTCTAGCATTAGCAACAACACCACCAAGTTCAATCGTAGTTGCGTTAACGATGCTCTTAATATATGTGTTTGCTGGAATGTTAGATGTGATTAAAGAAGATGGATCAACTGTAGTATTATTAGCATTTACAGTTGTATACTCCTCAACCTTCATACCGATTGATAGACCTTCAGTTGTAGGCACAGTAACATTTGGAGATCCATTAGTGATTACACAACCAGTCTGTAGGAAATCCCAGTTACGCATTGCTGCGATTGCTAAGTCACGAGCATATTCAAAACCTTCAATAGTTTCAAATAATTCTCCATCAATATAATTGAGTTGACCAGATGAGAAATAAGATTCTGCTGCCTGAACAGTATTGATGTTACCACCAAGTCTTAAGTCAGCAATAACTGCATCTAAAATATATCCAATATCTCTCTTACACTTAGTAATAGTAATATTCTTACTGAGAAGTGCAGGATACTTAGTAGTAATATATCCATATGCTTCCTCAGCAATTAAATCTTTATTCTCTTCAATTCTGTTAGCAGCATCCTGATTCTTATTATCAACAACCACAGTTGTAGGGTTGAGGATCTGCATTGAACTACTGTATGATTTGAATCCAGATGGTTCTAGAGTCGCATTAAATACAGAATTTGCAGGAGTTGTCTTACCAGATGCAGCATCATATGGATCTAGTTCAACGAAAATCTTTTCATTTGACTTAGCACCGATTCTATATCCATCAAGAGTAACAGCAGGACGTTTCTTAGGATCAGTAATACCAGATCCAGCATAGTATAATTTTGTATTTGTACCACGAGATCCTTGAACATCAAATGTGTAGTAATCAATCTCGTCTTCGTTAGCAGCAGACTCAATAAGTTTCTCAGGTGGAATGATATCAGTAATGAATCCACCCTTATCCTGATTGAATGCATAACCCTTATGTCCAATTGCATGGAGTGAAGTGTTACCAAAGTTAGAGTTAGAGTTGGTGATACTCATATCACCACCAGACTCCATCAAGAAGTGATCAGCGAAACCAACAGCGAATATACTAACGCACTGAACGAATGAGTCATTAGACGCACGGATGTGGAAGTTTCTCCAGTCATCCTTCCAGTATGCATCACCTTTTGTATGATATGGAACTGTTGCGAAGGCATCAGAGAATGATGCTTGGTTCCAAGTGTTAGTAAATCTATCGTAACGAATGAATGCTCTATCGTCTTTCTGTAGAGAAACACCAGTATACTGAGCACAAACCATTGATTTGAAACCAGATGCCTTGCTACCATCAGCATGTAGACCACAAATACCCCAAGTCGAACGAATCGACAAGTTAAACATATAAGGAGACGCAGACTCTACAGAGTCAACTTCTGCCTGTACAAATGCATTGGTAGATAGACCATTAGCAGTGGTATATGTCTGGTTATTTTGTAAACCTAAACCAGCAACACTGCCTGGGAGTTCAAACGTAAACTTTCTACGGTTATTACTATCAATAGCAGTAACATCAAACGTACCATTTAGTCCATCATCTAGACCATTCTCTTGTATAGCAATGTATTGCCCTTTAATATACCCGTGAGCAATCTTAGTTGTTACATTAACAGTAACAGTACCAACAGGAGAAGAGTTAACAACCTGAATCGATTCAATAGTTCTTAAGTCAGAAAGAGGTCCAACAATTCTAGTCTCTTGAACCTTAGTACCGAACTCATCAGCATCATCAATAGTTGGTTGATATTGTGAGAATGCTTTAGCAATTTTCTCATAGTAAAGATCAAGATCTTTCTTTTGAGCATACTCAAATACAGTAATCTTATGGTGAGAATACTCAGGAATTTCTAGTTTAGCAACATCTCCCTTACGTGCGTATACTTTACCGACACCATTAGTGGTATCATATAGAGGAGATTTACTTGTAGTATCACCATCTTTAATTGTAAACTGCCAGATATATGCACCACCAGTTACATTGAAGATAGATGTTCTCGCACACTCTTTATTAGCAGGATCGGGAACATATAGAGGACGAAGAATTGTACGACGAAGATCGTAACCAATTAAAGAACAACCACGAGGAACGATTAGACCGCCATCTGAACCGTTAAATCTGTAGAGAACATTATTAGAGTTAGACAGATCCAAAACCGAAGAATCTGCCCAAGCATTATTTTGCTGATCAAAACCGAATACGTCAATCAATGATGTATTTTCAAGACCTGGACGGTTATCAATGTAGTGGTCACCAGGCATTAGCATGATGGTGAACTCATCAAATCTATCGTTATCTACCCCAGGCAAATATGAATAACGTGCAACTTCTAGAAATGCTCTCTGAATAGTCACAAATGGGCGACTTGGAGAGTTACCTCTATTGTCTAGTTCATCACTAGCGTTAAAATCATCGGGGGATACATAAAGATATCGACCTGTCTTACTCGAAATCAGGTTATCTAGTCTTGTTAGCGGCATATCAGCTTACCAAAGCGGTTTTAATTGGTCCTCTGGGTTATTTATCAGAGTTATTACCCGTCTCTTTAGTCAGACGAATCTTTTTCTAGGTCGTGAATGCGGTTTGTAATGTCTTCATGCAATCGTTGAATTGCTTTTTTAGCTTCAGAAGTTTCTTCCCACTCCCAAGTATCGCCTTTTTTGCTTACAAATTGTTTCTTCATAACATTCCTTCCTTATTCATATAGTGTAGTGTTTCTTTCATGCTACCGATATGTTTAGTATCAATAGCAACTTGTGGATATGATGCATCACCGCCGAACTCCATCTCAAATTGATATTGTTCAAATTCTTTTCCAACTGTATATAGATGAAATTCAGATACTTCTGGTAATGCTTTAAGTAATTGTGCAATGCGTTCACATTCTTGACTACCATTACTATAAATTACCGCTGTTCTAGTCACGCTGCCTCCAATCATCAGGTCTATCTGGTCTGAACCAGTCATTTATATCATCAGCACCTTCAAATCTATTTCTGTATCTGGATGGGTCAGGGTCTCCGAGTCCCATCCTATTGAGAAAATCCTCGGTACTTCCTTTCTCAATGTCTTGCGACGATTGCCGACGTGCTTGTTGTAACCAATTTCTAGCAGTTGTGTTTGCTTTAGACAATTTCTCTGCCCATATCATATCTTCTAGAGAGACTTCTTCATTGTTAACAATCTGCTTACATATTCCATCTAATCTGAGTCGATACTTGGTTGATAGCATATTACTCTCGTAATTTGGTTTCCAGGTCTGCGAGTCTCAAGGACTCAGCATGTGCCGCTTCTTGACGGTCACTTACTATATTTAGAATGTCTGCAAGGATAACTTCATTTTCTATCCCGTCATCAAGATACTTAAAGATTGCTTCTTTCAAATACCTGTGTCTATGCCACTCTGCTGAATATGGTTTGTAGTGCATGATGTATAGTATACGATTCTATATTATAGACTAAATTTGTTCAAACGTCAAGTTTGTAGATCACATGCATCTCGTTACGATTAAGTTGCATCATGTCTTTAATAGTGTAGTTAGAAAGAAACTCATTAACTGTTCGTAATGTGGAACTACTCTGATATCTTTCTGCATTAATATCAACTTCACAGTATATGGTTTTGACGTTTTTTAATTTATCTTTAAAACTACGAAGAACATTTATTTCTGCTCCTTGAACATCTATCCAGACTAGATCAATGGGTCGATCATCCAGATATTCATCCATAGTTGTTGTAGGAACAAATGTTACACTATGATTAAAGTAAGGGAAGTTCATAGAAGATTCTCCACCATCACAGACGTAAAACGTGCTGTCTTCTGGTGTATCAGTTACTAACTTCTCTACTAATGTAATTCTATCAGACTTCCTACTGTTATCTCTACATGTAGGTAGTAATACTGGATTACATTCAAATGCTGTAATATGTGCGTTGGGGAATAGTCTGGTAAAAGTTAGAGACTCTTCACAATTATACGCACCTATTTCAAAAATATTCTTAAACTCATCAGGATTTTCTTTTTTAAGGTATCTCTCTAAAAAGAAAGTTTTATTCCAATCAATCCATTCAAGTTTATTATTAATAAGAACATGTTTTAGCATAGAAATATTTATGGTACAAAAAAAGAGAGGATTTCCTCTCTTTACCATAATATAAAAGGGGGAGGTTGGATTCCTGTATACCAACAAAGAACGGGCATT
>CEVS01198619.1_pt1 | contig 16306 bp, 14 predicted proteins | sample 361571 | NCBI WGS metagenome assembly CEVS01 (sample SAMEA2623850, study PRJEB7988) | marine metagenome | isolation source: saline water (ENVO:00002010), including | reverse complement strand
GACTTCCGCCCCTTCCATATGGTAGGTCTGTCATATGAAAAACAATACAGCTATAGTTTAAACGTATATCATCGGAAATTAAATCCGACCAATGTGGTATAAAAATCTTTTTAGGATTTATATTAGATAATTTCTGATTATTAAAATCTTTTTTATTATTAATTAAAATCCACTTTTGATTGGGATAATATTTTTTAAGCTTTTTATATAAATCTTCATGCCATTTTTTATTCGAAAGTAAAATATAACTATTCATCTTTATAAATCTTTGAGATATATTTTTGATTGTTTAAAATAAAATAAGCCAGATAAGGATCATTAAGAGAAATTCTTAAAACATTGAAATTATTTATCATTGATTTTTTAATATCTAATTTCCATTCTTTCATTTTAGTTAAGTCTTTTAAATCCAGAATGGCAAACAGGGTGTTTTAAAATTTCATCAATCTCTATATCTCCATTAATACACTTTGAAATATTAAACATTATCTCTTCAAAAACTTCAAAGTATTTTTTCATTATGCTGTCATTATGAGCTAAACTTGAATAAAATGTTGTTGATCCTAGATAATTTCTTTTAAGAAATTCCTGAGTTAAAAGAGTTTTTAATTCCAAACTGTTTTCATGATTAAAACTAAATGTTGATAAAGCTGGAATTCCTTTAATAGTTATATCAATATTATTCTTTTTTGCAATTATTTTCCAATTTTTTTGAATTTGGCTACCAATTTCAGTAATCCGTTCCCACGATTTTTCTTTTTCCATTATCTCTAAAGATTTTAATGCTGCAGTAGGACCTATTCTTTCCGTCCAAAAAGTACTACTTATAAATGTTTTTTGAGCAGACTCCATAACTGACCTTTTTCCAACAACAGCAGTTATTGCGTAACCATTTCCAAGTGTCTTTCCATACATAGCCATATCAGGCTCAATATTATATTTTTGATGAATCCCTCCAAAAGTTTCTCTAAATCCTGAGGAACACTCATCAAAAATCAAAACTATATTTCTTTTAGTTGTTAGCGTTCTTACCTTACGCAAAAAATCACTTTTAGGAGGAGAGTTCCTAATAACTTCCATTTTGATGGTCCCAATTTCGTGCTCATCTACAATACTTAATAACTGATCATAATTATTATATTCAAACGGAAAAATGGTGTTTTTTAATTTTTTTGGAACTCCATTTGGATCTAATCCAGGAAGTAGATGTTCATTAAGATTATCACCTTCAGAATTATGATTAACAGATAAGTACCAATCATGCCAACCATGATAACCACAAATGGCTATTTTATCTTTCCCGGATGCTGCTCTCGCGATTCTCACTGCAATTGCATTCGCCTCGCCTCCAGATCTTGCATATCTTACCATATCTGCCCATGGGTTTATATGAATTAGTTTTTCAGCTAGCAAAACCTCCTCCGGACAGTTAAGGGTACTCATATTTCCATTTTTTATGCAATTTGATACTGCATTATCCACTTCAGGGTTTGAATAGCCTAATGTATTGGTTCCTATTCCCATGATACTAACATCAGTATATTTTTTCCCGTCCAAATCCCATACGTAACATCCTTTTGTTTTTGAATAATAAGAAGGCCATCCATTAGGTAAAAACATTTCTGGACGTTTTGAAAGAAGCATAGTTCCGCCAGGAATTATCTCTTTAGCACGTTTGTAAAGTTCTTGTCCTCGCCCCATTAAATATTATTTTGAGTTTTACTTGCTTCATTTCTAATAATTTTTTGATTAGAAAATAGTTTTGGGTTATCAATAATAAATTTAGTGTATGATAACCAATCAGAGTTACACTTTAATCTACTAATTAATGTTTTAATCGCCTCAAAATCCTCAATCTGATCAACAGTCATTCGTACACTGTTAAAATTGAATTCACAATTAAAATTTTTTGAAGTAAAAATTTTTCCGCCAAAAAAAGTTGAATTTTTTATAATGAAAGGGGTTACGTGTTCTCTTTCAAAGTCAGTATTTGCATTATGCCATGCATACTCCAAGGCATTCCATTTTATTACTTCCACATCTTGCCCGTCAGGAAAAGCCTCTATCAATGTATTTGAAACATAGTCAATGTTTTTATCCAAAGCATAATCTATGATTTCATCCAGAAGATTAGAATCTATAAGCGGACAATCAGAAGTCACTCTTACCACATAAGAGGGGTTATGTTCATTGGCTGCATTGTAGAATCTATCCAATACATCTTCCGTGCTCCCCTGGTAAAAAGAGATTTTTAATTTTTTTAAAATAGCTAATACAAATTCAATTTGATCTTCATATGTAGTTGCAACTATCAAATTATCTGAGTACTTTGATTTTTTTAATCTTTCTAAATGTATTTGAAGAAGGCTTTTACCATCTATTACTTTTAGAATTTTCCGATCAAATCTTTTACTTTGTAATCTAGCTTGAGTAATTATTATTACTTCGCCCATAAATTAGGATTTAGTATTTCAGCTTTCTTTATTTGAATTGAATCAATTCTACTAATAACTTCCTCAGAAATTCCTTCATTAATTTTTTCAATATTTGATTTTAGATGTTTCAATGAATCAATCCCAATAATTAAATGGTCTATGTAGTCTTTGCTAAGTACATAGTTTAAAGCTAGACCCTCCATGGAATAATTAGATTCATATGATAACCTATGCAAAAAGCTAAGATGTTTCTTTAGATTCATTAAATTTTTAGGTAATTTATTTAACGGTTTAAAAAAAAGGCCTTGTAAAAAGACAGATCTTACATCAATATTTTTACCATTTGATTTTAACCTTAAAATAATTTTCTCCCTAATATTTGAATTATCTAGCATGTTAAATGGGAGCTGTATCCTTTGGATTCTTCCATCTTTCATAACTGTATTAATTTGGTCATTACTATATACAGATATCCCCAATTGATCAAAATACTTTCCTTTATAGAGTTTTATGAAAGATGGTAATTTATTTTCAAACCTTTTATATAAATCAAGCGAATGAAAAAGGATAGTATCTGCCTTTTTGGTATTTAAATTCTCCAATGATTTTATCAGTTGCTCCTCTAGAGATAATTCAGTATTACTTATTTTGGTGATTATTTTAAAACTCTTCTCAGGGTTTTTTTTATTATACTTCCCTATTACTTTCTCTGAATTTCCGTAGGAGGACGCGGTGTCTAGAATTGTTATTTTTTTTTGATAAGCAAAATCCAAAATTTTAAACACTTCACTTTTAGGGATTTTACCACTGTTATTGTTGATTCCATAACTCATGCCAAATTGAGCACTACCTAATATGATTTTACTAAAGTCAGGCATTAAAAGAAGTTTTTTATTTTTTCTATAACAAATAAATATTCCTCTTGGGTCATTGTTGGGTAGATTGGTAAACTGAGACATTTAGAATAATATTCCTCAGTGAACTTAAAGTACTGACTTCCATATTTGGATTTATAATAAGGATGCTTATAAATAGGTATATAATGAATTTGAGTTTGAATATTGCATTGTCTTAGATAAGAGTATAGTTTATCTCTTTTGTCAGTTAAAATAACAAAAAGATGAAACGCATGACCCTCTGAAAAATTTGCACTAGGTATCTTTAGAGGTAAACCCGATAAATCTTTTAGATATTTTTTCGCAATTACTTTTCTTTTTTCTAGTCCCTCTTTTGCTCGTTTTAATTGTGAGTTTCCCAATGCACATGAGATATCTGAAATTCGATAATTATATCCTAATTCTTGCATCTCATAATACCAACCTGGTGGAGATTCATTCGATAAATTATTACTTTTCGAGATCCCATGCGTTCTTAGAAGTTTTATTTTATAGTACAAATCTTCTCTGTTAGTTGTAATCATTCCACCCTCTCCAGCTGTAATATGTTTTACAGGGTGAAAAGAAAAAATAGCAGTATCGGCAAATTTTCCATTACCGCATAATTGCTTTTTCATTGATGAGTCATAAAAAAATCCTCCGGGAGCATGACAAGAATCTTCTAGTAGCCATAATCCATATTTGTCAGCAAGTTTTCGAAAAGCCTCCATATCAATTGGAAATCCAGCAAAATCTACAGGAATAATTCCTGTGTAGGTTCCCTTTGGAGCATTTTCAAGTTTATTTTTAACTTTATTAATATCAAGACACAATGTTTCAGGGTCAATATCACAAAACTCTATTTTCCCTCCGCAATATTCAATACAGTTTGCAGACGCTACAAAAGTAATTGGAGAGGTGATTACTCTTGAATATTTATTTGTCCCTAATGCTAATGAACATAAGTGGAGAGCTGAAGTTCCATTTGAAACTGCTATTGCATAATCTGCTTCTACATATTTTGCAAAAGCTTTTTCGAAGTTCTCAACCTGAGGCCCTTGAGTTAAAAAATTACTTTTTAAAGTTTCAACTACTGCTTCAATATCTTTTTGATTAATGTTGTGTTTTCCGTATGGAATTACATAATTCATCTATCAATATTATTTTAGTTGATTAAATCTTTTTGATCAATTCTTTAATTTTGGAAATGGATAAAAAATTTTCATTATCTCCTGAATTATATGAGAAATCTTTTGGGACTGACCGACCATTTGAGAATTTTAAATATTCCTTAAGATCCCAATTTAAGTTATGAGGCAAAATCACAAAATAACTTCCTAAATCATATGTTGAATAGGAATCAGATTTCGTAATCATTTCTTCATGAAGCTTTTCTCCGGGTCTAATTCCAACAATCTTATAATTACAATCAGGGCCAATAGCTTTAGCTAGATCTGTTATTCTATATGAAGGAATTTTAGGAACAAAAATTTCCCCCCCCCACGCATTTTGAAGCGAATGTAATACTAAATCAACCCCCTCACTCAAGGTTATATTGAACCTAGTCATTTTAGGGTCAGTAATTGGCAGAGTACCTTCTTTTCTTTTATTTAAAAAGAATGGAATAACTGATCCATTTGAACCCATCACGTTTCCATAGCGAACAACAGAAAATTTAATATTACTTCTACCTCGAATATTATTAGCAGTAATAAAAAGTTTATCAGAAGTTAATTTTGTTGCACCATACAAGTTAATTGGTGCTGCAGCCTTATCAGTTGATAACGCAACTACACTTTTAACTTGGTTTTCTAAACATGCATTAATAACGTTTTCAGCTCCTAAAATATTTGTTTTTATACACTCCATGGGGTTATATTCAGCAATAGGAACATGCTTCATAGCCGCAGTGTGAATTACGTAATCGATTTTTTTCATTGCTTTGTTGACCCTTTTTGCATCTCGAACGTCGCCAATAAAATATCGAAGAGCTGGGTGTTTTGAGACAGGATACTTTTTTTCCATATGATATTGCTTCTGCTCATCTCTAGAGAAAACAACTAATCTATCAATATCAGGATATTGTTTTAATATTCTATTTACTAATGCATTTCCCAAACTCCCTGTTCCTCCAGTTATTAATAGAGATTTTCCATTTAACATACCAATTCTATTTTATTTTTATTTATTTCATAAACTTTATCACAATATTTCAAAGTTGATAGTTTGTGGGATATCATTATTATTGTTTTATGATTTGATATTAGTCTAATAGATTCAATAATTCCTTTTTCAGTTTTATCATCTAAAGCGCTTGTTCCCTCGTCAAGAAAAAGAATTGACGGATTTTTATAAAGTGCCCTGGCTATTCCAATTCTTTGTTTTTGCCCACCAGACAACTTAACACCTCTCTCTCCTACAATTGTATCAAGGCCATGCGATAACGAATTAATAAATTTTTTTAATCCTGATTTTTCAATTGAAAACATAATTTGTTGTTGATTGATTTCTTCAGGTTCCATACCTAAAATAATATTATTCTTAATTGTATCATCGATAAGTAATATACTTTGAGGAACATAACCAATATTTCTCGTCCAATTTTGAGTAGTTGTGGAATCAAAATTAATATTCATTTGGTCAACTAAAATTTTTCCTTTATTTGGCTTGTAAATCCCTGCTAATAAATCAATTAGTGTAGACTTTCCTGATCCAGACTCACCTTTCAATCCAATAAATTCTCCTTTTTTAATAGTTAAATTAATGTTTTCTAATATCCAATTTGATTCCATATCGTATTTAAAGAAAACATTTGTAAATTTTATTTTTTCATTTAAAGACACATTTTTTATCGGTTGTTTTATTTCAAAATTTAAATCTAACTTATTTAATTCATTATAAATTAAGTTAACAGATGGACTATAAAACTTTATATTTTGTAATGAGTAAACAGCTCTATTTAAAGAAGGAATTATTCTGAAAACTGCTGCAGTAAAAACCCCAACAACAGTAAGAATAGTAGCAGATGCATCTTTTAATGTTATTAAAACTGTAACAAATAATAATATTCCTAATATAGCTGATAATTCAAAAAAAAATCGAGGGATTTGCTGTGAAGTATTATTTTTTGCTGTGACATTTGCATATTGATTATTTAATTCTTCAAATTTTTTCGTATAAATTTTAATCCCTCCGAATAGAATTAATTCCCTTATAGATTGTAAACCCTCTATTAGAGTGCTAATCATCGATTTTTCAATTAGGCCCCTTGTTTCTCCCCATTTTTTAATAAATGGCTTAACTATTTGATAGTAAATAAATCCTGCTAATACAAAATATAATGCAACTGAAATAGCTCCTATGGGCTCAACCAGGATTAAAGTAATTACTAAGGAAAAAATTAATGCAAGATCTATTATTATGTTTACAACTGACATCAAAAATGAACTCAAATAATTTATTTCGACCTGAATATTTTTAATTAATATGGATGAATTGTTTTTGGTGTGAAAACTAAATGGTTGATTGAGATAAATTTTATATAAGCTATGAGATATTTTACCTGTAAGATTACTAATAATTATATTTTGCTTGTGAGTAAAATATACCATAAATCCAGTTTTTATTATATAAACAATAAGGATAATAAAAAGAAATAGATAAGTCAAATGAGAAATAGATGTGAAACTTAAGAAATGATATATTTTATCAATTAGTTCGAACTCCAATAACTTATTAGGCTGAATTAGAGATAAGATAAGTGGAAAAATTACTCCAAGACCTACAAACTCAAATATCATTCCAAAGAGCATAAGAGTCAATAGTATGAATAATGAGTTGTTTATTTTACCATAAAGAATTGAAGTGATAAATTTTAGTTTTTTTATCACTAACTAACTTTTTGAATTTGATTTTTGTAAAAATTTTCTTGCCTCAAACAATTGATATTTAGAAAGATCTATTTTTTTAAAAACTTCCCATTCTGAAATTACTGCAATAGCTTTAGTTTCATCGTCAATTTCTAACAAATTTTTAAGAATCTTTATTTTTTTTAAATCAATTGAAATGTTCCAATTGTTTTCGATATCCTCTATAATTTTTTGGCTTTTAACCATAGGGTCATAAATGTCAATTATAGCTCCTGCGTCAAATAGTATTTTAGTTACTTCAATTGCTGGAGATTCTCTTGAGTCATTTGTGTTTGGTTTAAATGCCCATCCTAAAATAGTAATTTTCTTTCCCTCTATATCACCGTCTAAACCATTAATGATTTTTTGAGCAAAATGATTTTTTTTATAATCATTAATTTTGACAACATTATGCCAATAATCTGCAATTTCATTAAGGGAATAATATTTGCATAAATAAACCAAATTCAAAATATCTTTCTTAAAGCAACTACCCCCAAAGCCTACTGAAGATCTAAGAAATTTTGGTCCGATCCGGTGATCCATTCCAATAGCTTTTGATAGCTCGTCTATATCAGCACCTGTTTTTTCGCACAAGGCTGATAAACTGTTAATTGAAGATATTCGTTGAGCTAACATAGCATTGGAGGCAAGTTTAGCTAATTCAGAAGACCATACATTTGTGGTCAATATTTTTTCTTTGGGAATCCAATGAGAATAGATTTCTACTAACGCTTGTACTGCCCTTTGACCAGAATCAGTTTCATCTCCTCCAATCAAAACCCTATCGGATTTAAAAAGGTCCTGAATCGCAGTGCCCTCAGCTAAAAACTCTGGATTTGAAAGAATTTCAAATTGAATATTTTTAGAATTTTCTAATAAAATCTCTTTTATTTTTTCTGCTGTTCTAACAGGAAGGGTAGATTTTTCAATTACGATTTTATCCCCTTTAGAATACTTGGCAATATCTTTTGCGCATGTCTCAACATATCTAAGGTCTGCAGCCATCCCTGCACCCTCTCCTTCTGTTTTAGTTGGGGTATTGACGGCCATAAAAATCATCTCAGCTTTTTCAATACTGCCAGCAATATCATTAGAGAAAAATAAATTTCTGCCCCGTACTTGTTCTACTACCTTCGAAAGTCCAGGCTCATAAACGGGTAAATTTTGTAAAGGTCCATTCCATTCTTTAATCTTATCTGGATTAGAATCAACTACAATAACGTTAACTTGGGGGCATTTTAGGGCAATAACAGCCATTGTTGGCCCTCCAACATAACCTGCTCCAATACAACAAATATTTTTTATTTTCATTTAGTGTTTAAAAGCAAAGTGGAAAAATTAATCTGATATTTTAAATATTCTAGCATACTAAAAAGAGAAACACAACTTATAGTAGTACTTTCTGGAGAGTCCTCCCCAATATATAATTTGAATTCTTGATTCACAGAGGTAACAGCTGGATGGATTTAAAAAACTATAATCAAGAAGGCTTTTCACTTTCAAATGAGATCATTTATCTTTTGAATTAAATAGTATAATATGTTCTCTATCGGCTAAAAACTTTGATGCCAAGTAAAAACTTATTTTGCGTCCTATTAAATCTTCAATTTTATCTTCTAGCTGAGCAATGTATTCCATATTAAGTCCCTGACCGATTAAAAAAACTTCAATATGCCCTAAATCATTTCCTTTTGCATAATCTCCAATAAGGATTATTTGATCAACACCTCCCATTCTCTCCAGCACTTTATCAACGACATCCTCAAGTCCTAGGTGTTTAAAAACTACTTTTTGCATAACCTCAAAAAGAGGGTGCTTAACGTTGGCTCTATACTCTACTTTATTATCTACCTTTACTTTTTCCAGATAACCAGCTCCTTGAAGGTGATTGAGCTCTTTACGAATAGAATTTGTGGATTCTCCCATCTCAGTTGCAAGGCCATTGAGATACCCTCGGTTAGCCTGGGAGATAAAAAATTTAATCAGTAATCGTAAGCGTGTTTTAGAAGTGATAAGTTCACCCAGCATTGCTTAATCTAATTAGTTTTTTTGGACGGCTCCGCCACATCTGTCCCAGTAGGGAAAAATTTGATTTATCCATAATTTTAAAAAAGTTAAAATTAGGCCGCGTGCTTTTTTAGGGTAATACTCATCCCCAAACTTTCCAACACTAATTTAACTCTTGATTTGTCAGTTTCTAATACCTTTCCAGTTAACCCACTGAAAGGGCCTTGGGGAATCCTATAGGTTTCCCCTACTCGAAGACTATTAGTCTGAATCTCATTATATACTCCGCTTAAGTGGTTTTGCATAAGCTCAATCTCATAAGGAGGAACCACAGCGGGTTTTCCTAGAAAAAACAAATAACGTACTACTCCAGGGGATGAAAAAACCTGATTTCGATCACTTTCCTCAAGATGAACCATTAAATATGAGGAGATCAAAGGTTTTTTAATTTTTTTTCTTCTATCAGAATACTGTTTGATAAGGTTTACAGTGGGACAATAATTGGTGATCCCCAAAGCTGTGAGCTGCTGGGCTGTTTTAAGCTCTTGTTGAACTTTAGTATAAATTACAAACCATTTCTTTTCCACAACCTTTTAAATTAAAAAAACCCCTTTGAATTTGATGAGATATGCCTCATGAATTAAGGGGTTTAGATTTTGTCAAATGAATTTTTAAACATTATTTAGTACCAAAGGTACTTGATTTAAAATAAAAAACAAATAATATATCAAGTTTTTTTTTTACCTGATTTTAATTCAAAAAAGGGCAGCGAAATGGTAATTTACTATATTATAATTTTAAATTTGTGTAAGTGATAATTTACAAATGTTGTGTTTTATTAAAGTCTAATAATAAATGAATAAATACAAAATATTAAAACATCAAGTTCAAAAAAAAGACGAATTTTCTATAGTTCCTATAAGAATGAAAGATAGAATTAGTATTATGAATTGGAGAAATGAACAGTTATACCATTTAAGACAAAAACAAAAACTCACAAAAAAAGAACAAGATTATTATTTTAAAAATGTAGTTTCCAACCTTTTTAATAATCCAAAACCAAAACAAATTTTGTTTTCTTTTTTGCATAAAGAAACATTAGTCGGATACGGAGGTTTAGTGCATATAAATTGGATTGATAAAAATGCTGAGATATCATTTGTAATGGATACAAAACTTGAAAAAAAATATTTTTTAATTAATTGGTGTGTGTTTTTAAATTTAATCGAATATGTAGCGTTTAATGATCTTATGTTTCATAAAATTTATACCTATGCATATGATTTAAGACCAAAAATATATGAAGCACTTGAAAAATCAAATTTTTATAGAGAAGCAGTGCTAAAAGATCATTGCAATTTTAACAATAAATTTATCGATGTAATCATACATTCAAAAATTAATAATCAATGAAAAATTCAATTTTAAAAAAACGTTAGTGTGAAAATTTTAGGGATATCTAATGATGAAACAGCAAGCGCATGCTTAGTTATTAATAATAAAGTTATTTCGGCGGTTAGTGAAGAAAGATTTTCAAGAATCAAAATGGATAATAATTATCCATTCAAATCAATTGATTTTGTTTTAAAAAACTCTAAAATATCCTTGAATGATATTGATTTTGTTGGTTATGGATGGAATAAAGGTTTTGAGGAAAGTAAACATTTGATTTTGTATATAGACAGAATTCTTGAGGAAAATAAAAGAAATCCAAATTCAATTTCCAAAATAAAAGAAAGAATTAATATTGAAATAGAACAGGATAACAAGAAAAGAAAAGAATTTGAAAATTGGATCAATGAAAATTCTCTCAGAAGTAAAGTTGTATATTTTAATCATCATGAATGCCATGCTTTAAGTGCTATAGCATGCTCACCGTTTGAAGAAAGTTTAGTTGTAACATCAGATGCAAGAGGAGATTTTGAATCAATGCAAGTTGGATTCGTTGGCACTAATAACAAATATGAAGTATTATATCGTTGCCCAAGCTTTGATAGTCTAGGTTTTTTTTATGGAAGAATAACAGGTTTATTAGGTTTCACTCCAGCAAGACACGAAGGGAAAATTACGGGTTTAGCTGCTCATGGTAATCATGAAAAACACATCGATTTTATGAATAAGATGATATCTTACAAAGATGGTAAAATACACGCCAATATTGGAGATTGGTATCTACCCTTTTTCACTAATTACTCATTAAAATTAAAAGAGTTCATATCAAAATCAAAACCTGAAGATATTGCAGCAGCTGCCCAATTTCATCTAGAAAATTTAATAACTGAAATTGTAAAGTATTATTTAAAACTGAAACCGTGCAAATATATATGCCTAGCAGGTGGCGTGTTTGGTAATGTTAAAGTAAATCAAAAAATTAAAGAAATACCAGGAGTCGAAAATGTTTTCATACAACCTCACATGAGTGATGGTGGATTAGCATTAGGAGCCGCAGTTGGTGTTCCTTTTAAATTAAACAAAAAAAAGTCATCTTTTTCATCAATGTATTTAGGTCCAAAATTCTCCAATGATGAAATTTTAGATGAAATCAAAAAAAATAAAAACCTACATTATGAATATTATGACAACATAAGTAATACTGTCGTAGAAAAAATCAAAGAAAATAAAATTATTGGTTTATTTCAGGGTAGAATGGAATTTGGTCCAAGGGCACTTTGTAATAGAAGCATAATTTACCATTGTTTTGATAAACAAATTAATACCACATTAAATAAAAGACTTAACAGAACAGAATTTATGCCATTTGCACCTGCAACTGCTGAAGAGCTAGCTTCAAAATGTTTCATAGATTGGAAACCTAATCAAATTGCTAGCAAATTTATGACAATCACTTATAACTGCACTGAAAAGATGATTGAAAATTCTCCTGCAGTAGTTCATATTGACGGGACAGCACGTCCTCAAGTCATTAACAAAGAAGATAACCGTTTAATGCATGAAATACTGATCAAGTGGTATAATAAATATGAAGGTTTATCACTCATAAATACATCTTTTAACAAACATGAAGAACCTATTGTGTGTAACCCAAGAGATGCAATAACTGCTTTACAAGAAGATCAGATTGACATTCTTATAATTGAAAATTTCCTAATAAAAAAATATTAAAATTTAATGACATGCTTTTAATTAATGTCTAGTAAAATTTTGTACAAATTTTATAGAATCAATTAGTTTCGCATAATTTTTTAACCCTTCTAAAGTGTGATGACCGTAATCTGATGAGTATTTATTTAATTTTTTGTCAATAAAATATGCTTTATTTTTAATGATCATATAGTCCATTCTATCAATAATATTTACCTCAGGATTTTTTTCTTTAATGCTTTTAAATACTTTCTCTTCAAGGCTAATAAGTTCCTCCGCTCTTGTATTTTTATTGTTATGATATAAGTTATAATATCTTTTATTTACCTTCTCACTTATGTCTTCGGGTGAAAAATTATTTCGATTTATCTCATATTGAACTATCTCATCTGCTACATTTCTTAAAGAGTTATATTCAAACTCAAAAATATTTTTTACTAAAAAAACTCTTTTGCCATCATTCAAAAAAGCAGCAACTAATTCTGAAATAGCTTTATAATCTTTATTACTATATCTAGAGCAAAAAACTAAGATATTTGACTTAATATAATTAATATTTGTTTTTAACTTATTATAATCTAAGTCTTCAACTTGCGCTCCATATCTTCCCAATAAAAAATTTTTTCTTACTGATTGAGAATAAAAAAGGACACCAAAAAAATCATAAGAGAATGAGTTTCCAATGATTAAAATATTACTTTTAGAATCCACAGAATTTTTAAACCAATCAAATTGATTACCCAACATATCAGCTTTTTCCATTCTACTATCAATTTTTTCAGTATTAATTCCAATAATTGAATCGGTTAAACTCCAATAGTCCTCCTCTAAAATTTTATTATCTGCCTGGTATTCAGCAACTTTAAATTTTGTATTGATTGAACGATTTGGCATTCCATTACTATTTATAATAATAAAGCCTATTGATAGGAGTATTAATGAAAAAATTAGAGAAATTTTAAATATATTTTTTTTATTAATAAGATTTTTATCCCTGAACGGGGACTCAACAAATCTGTAATTTAGGTGTGCCAATAAAATGGAAAAAATTATTAAAACAGAGTAACCCAAAATATTTAAATTTTCCTCTCCGAATTGATACCTACAAAAAACAAATAAAGGAAGGTGAATCAAGTAAATGCTATAACTCCATTTACCAATACTTACAATTAATTTATTGCCTAAAAAATTATTAGCTATTGAACTTTTTTCTCCTTGCATTATAATAAGTGCGGCTCCTAGAGTTGGAAGTAAGGCATAAAATGATGGCCATGGAGTGGATTTATTAAAAATAAAAAAACTCGAAGTAATCATTATTAAACCTATGGTTACAAATAAATTGGAATTCCTGTATTTACACTTAAAATCTGTGTAGAAAAGTGCGCAAATTGATCCAATTCCTATTTGCCACGCTCGTGATGGAAGTAAATAGAAAATAGCTGAAGCTAATGAGCTTTTATTTGAAAATACATAACGCATTATAGGATCTATAAAAAAACTGAAAACAACAAAGAATAATATTAAAAATTTGACCTGATTTTTATTTTTAAAAACTTTTAAAAGAATAAATAATAAAATTGGGAAGATAATATAGAATTGTTCCTCCAAAGACAAACTCCATGTATGAAGAAGTGGTTTTAATTCTGCGGCGTTATCAAAATAGTCTGAATCTTTCCAAAAAAGGATATTTGCAACAAACAAAGTACTAGCTATTATACTCTCTGCATATTCAATAAAATTATTAGTAAATAATAATTTATAGGCAAAAGGGAAAGTCAGAATTACTACAAAGAAAAATGCAGGCAAAATTCTTCTAAATCTTCTCTCGTAAAAATGAACAAATGAAAACTGATCGTTTAATATTTGACTATAAATAATAGAAGTTATTAGATAACCACTTATAACAAAAAACAAATCTACTCCAACAAAACCACCATCCAAAAAACCTAAATTTGTATGGAAAAATAATACAGGAATAATAGCTAGAGCTCTTAATCCATCAATATCTTTTCTGTATTTCAAATTGAGATGTTTTTAAACGAAAAAGTGTGCTTTTTTTTTTAATATTACAAAAATAAAATCCAATTTATGCTTTTAGAAAAATTAAATTCAGGTGTATCTATAGTTTTTAGAATATCCAAAACTTTCCCTAGTAGAATTATTTTTGGAAACTGTTCTAAACTGTCAAATAATTTGCTCCCTTATCTTAATTTATTTTATTGGAAGACAAAAATCAAAAAAAATCCTTTAGAAAAAAATGGATATATTAAGTTAACTTATAATTTAGACCTTAAGTTAATTTCTGATGTAAAAAAACAGTTTAATGAATTAATGGAGAATCCTGACAAAATTTATACTCAGAAAGGTGCCACTAAAAAATTATTGATTAAAAATCCCTTTGAAATTAATGGCATAAAAAATCTAATTGAAATTTTTAAGGAGGAAATAAGCAATTACTATGATGGTAATTATGTGATTGACAGAATTAGTTGTTGGAGGACACTTCATGATAATTCAAGGGATTCAAAAAAGGAAAAATATGTTTTTTCAAATTACTGGCATTTTGACGATTTTAGATTAGATAAATTAACTGTATTTGTCCTCTTAAATGACTATACAGACGAAAATACAGGAAGCACAAAACTTTTAAACGCAAGTAATACAAAATCTTTAACTAGAAGTTTTAAGTACCTTGATACATCAATATCAAATTTCAAATTAGACGATTTTGTAAAGAAAAAAAATATGATAGTTTATTGCAATGGAAGTCTTGGAGAAACATATATAGTTAACACATCAAAATGTTTACATTCTGCTTCAATTCCAGGAAAGGGTAAGCATAGAGACTTGATTCAGTTTGAAATATATCACTCAAAAAAAAGTAGTAATCCTTTTGAAAAATTTAATTAAATGAAACTTAATTATATTTTTTAATAACTTTTAAGTGATTAGGCCAAATATAAATTAGATCATTTAATTGATAGAGTTATGAACTACTATAAGCCAATTTGGATTAATGCAATTTTATTAAATATTATAAATCCCAAAAAATCATTTTTATATATGAAAATTATACCCTCTTTAATTAGATGAGATTAACCTCATAAATTAAGGAGATTAAATTTCATCAACACCATTATTAAGTTCCTCAACTTTTTTTAGGTCATTATCATATCCAATTATTTTAAATTTTTTAGAAAAAAGCATTTGCTAAAGGCAATCCAACATAGCCAAGACCAATTATTGCTATTTTTTTTCATTATTAATGAAAAATTAATTAATTACAACGCTGATCATAGGTTGACTGAGCTTGGGCATAGCCGTAGTTAGCAGATTGAAGGAGTAACTCACAAGCTCGTTTTTGACCACCAATATTTAAGTGGCTCAAAGCATTAATATATTCTGATTTCCCTGTTTTGGGTTGAAATTCATAGATTACCTTATCAGAGTATTGTATAGATTTTCCATAATCTCCTGCCATAAAATAAGCACTTGCAGCATTTTCAAAATGGGCATACTCCAGAGAATCAATATTAGCTGCATTTTCAAATTCTATACCAGCCTCAACGTATAATTTGTTATTAAAATAAGCTAAACCTTCATTTGAAAATACTTGTGCACGATTTATATTTGCCTGTCCAATTACTGCAAGCTTTTTCAACGAGAAGAGTTCCTTGTCGTTTGGATAAATTTTAAAAGCTTGAGAAGCATATTTTATAAAATCTTTTTCACCGCTTTGAACCATTTGAGATAGAACAATTAAAAAATTTTTCCAAATTACTTCACCCGACTTATCTGATAAAACCTCAAATACTTTTTTAGCCGAATTTAAATCCCTTTTTAAAGAAATAGCCTGAGCGTAAGTGGATGCATGTAAAGCATTTTTAGGTAAACCGTAAAAAGCTTTTCTGGCATTTACAAATGCACTATCAATTTTATTTTGTTTTAAAAAAATTTGTGCTTTTAGATTTTCACT
>CEVS01171732.1_pt1 | contig 16403 bp, 13 predicted proteins | sample 361571 | NCBI WGS metagenome assembly CEVS01 (sample SAMEA2623850, study PRJEB7988) | marine metagenome | isolation source: saline water (ENVO:00002010), including | reverse complement strand
TGAGACTCTCCTACAGAAACCTGATGATTTGAGTGAGAATGAGGATAGTAAGTTTCGTCACCTAAATTCTCTATATTTATTCTCACTGAATCATTTTCATTTGGAGTAATGCTCATGGCCATATCAAACCTAGTGTAATCAGGCAGCAAAGGACCAGTAGCCGTGTTAATAACTGACTCATCTTGATAAGTTGCTCCTAAGCTAATTGAAAATATCTCACTAGCTTTATGTGTGTACCATAAAGAATAAGTTAGTTCTGGAACTTCTCTTGCTTTGTCACCGGCAGTATTTCTTTCTGCATCAACAGAGGCTAAACCAAATCTAATAGCGTTACTTTCGTTTATTTCACCATTCAAGGTTATTTCAAAACCGTCCATGGCAAGCGCTCTGGTTTCAGTATTACCTGATCCATCTTCAGCAGCTTTAATCTGCTCCATATCAAAATAACTTACTGCTAGTGAAAGACCAGAATCGGTATCATACTTAAAACCAACCTCAGTATTTTCGAAAACATCTGGGTCAAATTTTTCACCGCTTGATCCAAAAGTTTTATATTGCTCTCCAGAACGAGGTAGGAAACTTTCGCTGTAACTCAAGTATAAAGACATATTTTCTTGCGGCTTGAAGATAAGACCTAATCGGGGAGAAACGTAAGAATCATCTCTTCCTTCGTTAGCGTCTGTACCGTTGACAGCTCCTTTACCTTCATTAACTCCACTTGATGGTGTAGTGATGCCGTATTGTTTAATTTTTGTGCTGACATCATCATAACGCGCACCTAAAACCATTTTCCATTGATCCGACAAATCTATGTTTCCAGTAATGTAAAGAGAAGTTACTTCAATATCGGTATCTGATTTATTATTTAAATCGGAAGTGTAATCAACATAGGTTAAATTACCATCGGCATCAACATTGAAATTCAAAGGTTTTGCAGTCTGGGACGTTAAAGCAAATGTTTCGTTATCGTCCTTAGTTGTTGACCAAAAAGTGTTGTAACGGAAATTTTTGTTTTCTGTATCTAAAATTTCAAGACCTACTGCTAATGTACCTCTATCAAACTCGTTTACATTGCTCAAAGCAATTGCAAGAGTTTCACGCGCTGTTACATCTCGATAGCCATCAAGAGTAACAATGCCAGCAGCATAGTCTGAGGCATAAAGGTTTTTGTACATTTTATTAAAATCATTAGCTGTAACATTGAAAGTAAGTTTTCCTGCATCGGAATAATTATGAACTAGTGTTCCTTTAAGAATATTAGCTTCAAGAGTAGTTTTATTTAGATCAGAAGTTCCAATAACAAAATCATTTAGCGCATCGATAGGAAAATTAGTTCCTCCTGTAACGTCATCTGTAGGTATACCTCTGTCAACAAACCTTTCATGATTTGCATACTCATAAGATAAGTCTATAGATGTGTCTGAATCAATTTGAAACTTCATTGTGGGGTTAATTCCAACTCTTTCACCATCAAACATATCTCTATGATTGGCAAGCGAATCAGCATGGAAATTTAAACGAAAAGCTATGCTATCGCTTACTTCAATGTTTCCATCTAAAGCAATATCATTACCTCCAAAAGAATCAACACCAGTATCTAAATTACCGAAAGTCTCTCCAATTTGGGCAGTTTTTGATACTCTGTTAATCAAACCACCTGTTCCGCCTCGACCAAATAAAAGAGCATTAGCACCTTTGATTATTTCAACTTGTTCTACGTTATATAGTGATCTGTAATATTGGACATCATCTCTGACTCCATCTTGATAAAAATCTGCTGTAGACCGAACACCTCTAAATACAACTGCGTCTCTATGACCTTCACCTTGAGACGTATTCACTCCAGGAGTGTATCTAATCAGATCTCCTATTTGTCTAAAACCTTGATTTCTGATGTCATCGTCAGTAATCACTGATACTGATTGAGGCACATCTAATACAGGCATAGGAGGTTTAAGCGAATTAACTTGATCTTTGAAAAGAATCTTCCCTTTTACTTGAAGTTCTTCATCTTGAGCAAATACTGGAGATATAGATAAAACCAGCGCGATAAAATAAATAAATTTTTTCATAATAAGTATCCCATTTATAATAAGAATTATTCTTATATGATAGTGATTCTCATTTAAATTGTAAATGAGAATGATTATTATTTTCAAAAAAGAATATAGTTATTTCTTTTAAGTTTGGCTGAAATAGAACCTTCTCCAAAAACCAAGTCCAACAAGTAAAGATATGATCCATGCATATAGTTCAATGTAGTTTGGATTACTGTTGTAACCAAAAAAACCTTTTAAAAATGCTCCTATACTTCCACTGTCGTGCATGATGTGGGTGTACTTCCCTTTTCCTTTAACATCGTATGAGTAAAAAATAGGATTATCAGAAACTTCGAGTTCTTCTTTGGGGCTCAAAATGTCCCAAGGTCTTTTTATTTCTGATTTTTCCTCTAGACCAACCAAATGTAGATTGTCTGATTTAACCAAGTAACTTTCCACTTCGTGCGTGCCATAAGCGATCATCCCGGAAGCAAGAAATACCAAAAGCAAAGTCGTGTACTTAAAAAATTCTCTAATATTAAATCGGCGTCCTTGAATGATTAATAAATAAACTAGGAATAATGCTGCGATTATTCCGCCGGAAAAGCCTAAATAAGAGAAGCTTTGAGTCATTGAGAAGCTAGCCAATAAAAATACTACAGTTTCAAAGCCCTCTCTAATAATAGAAAAAAATACCAAGAAAAATATTCCCCAGGAAGAACTCATTGCTACTGCGGAACTTTCTTCAAGTTGTTTTCTGTCACTCACGTGCTTTGAAAGCCAAAAAATCACATACCATATAAAACCGGCAGTAATGAACATAAAAATACCTTCAAAAAGCGCTTTAAGTGATGTGTTTCCTAAGGCTTCTTGGGCCGAATAAATGAAGTATGCAACTATTACACTTGAGATGATTGAAGCTAAAACCGCCAGCCATAGCTTTTGAGTTGATGCATTATTACTAGTTAAAAAAAGATAGATGATTCCAACAATTAAAGCTGCTTCTAAGGTTTCTCTAAAGAGAATAATAAATTCATTCATGTTGAGTTTTTTTACATAATTATTTTTAAATAACATTATATGAAGTTTTATTTATAAATGATACTCATTCTCATTTATATTCTTATACATTATGTTGATATATAGGCTTTGTAGATATCCATTTTTTTTAAGTAATTACTCGACTTAAAGCTAAAATTTAAGGTAGTATTCACACATAAATTTATTATTATCTCAGGGGGGGTAAAATGTATAAAAAACTATTGCTTGCGGGAGCTATTCTCTCGCTTTTCTCTGGTTTGAGCATGGCTCAAGATGAGGAAGTAACAGTGATAGGTTCCTTGATTAAAGGTACGCCTATCGATTCAGGATCTCCCATATCAACTTTCGACGCGGAATCTATTTCTGCTCAAGGAAATCTTAACATTGTAGAACTCGTTAAGATGGTTCCTGGAAGTTCCGGTATGGATGGAGAAACAAACCAATTCGGTTCAAACGGTGCTGAAGGTGTTTCGAACATAAACCTTAGAGGTTTAGGTACGCAAAGAACTTTGGTTTTAATTAACGGTAAAAGACAAGTAACAGTTCCAATTAGAAGTGGAGCTGGAAGATCTGTGAACCTTCACGATTTACCAATGGGTGCTCTTAGCAGAATAGAAATTCTAAAAGAGGGTGCTGCCGCGACTTATGGTTCGGATGCAATATCGGGTGTGGTTAATTTCATTACCGATTCTACTTTTGAAGGTTTAAGAGTGAACTTGGCAGCTAAAGGAATTCCTAATGCTGTTGATGAAGGAAGAGAATTCTCTCTTACCTATGGAACTATGATTGGTCAAACCAATTTTATGATGTCTCTAAGTCACCAATACAAACCTGAATTGGCTGCGAGAGACACTGATTATGCAATTCAACCTTATACAAGTAATGACAAAGGTGGTTGGTCTACAATGGGTAACCCACCTACTTTTGTATCTCCTGGTGGTGCACCTGCTAACGCTGCTTTAGGCCTTGGCGGATATTCATTACTAGCTGACCCGGGATGTAACAATGCAGGTGGTTTTAATACTTCACTTGCTGCGATTAGTGGCGGTGTTTTAGGAACTCAAGTTGCAACTGGTCGTGAATATGGTGGTATTTGTAGATACCAATACACTTGGTTCGATAACGTGCAAGAAGAACAAGACAACACTCAGCTTTGGATGGAATTCAATGGTGATATTGACGGTCATGATTTTCACGTAGAATTTGCTTACGGAAAAACTGATGTGCCTAACTGGGCTACTTCACCTTCTTACCCGCCAAACAACCCTACTTCTAATACTATGCCTGACTTCAACCCAGGAATGGTTCAGTTGTGTTCTGACTATGCGGACTTCTGTAATGACTTAAAAGATGCTAACTACGGTGGTGATGGCACAAACAGATCGCCTTACCATCAATTAAGAACTAGAGCCTTGGCTGCTGCTGGTAATCCAAATGGAAATTTCCGAGGCGCAGAAGTAGAGTCTAGAGAATATGACACTTACAGATTTGCCTTTAGTTTTGAAGGTGCTCTTTCTGATACTGTTGATTACTCAACTAGCTTGAACTACTCAACTAGTGAAGGTTTGACAACTTCATCAGATACTCAACAAGGTAAGTTCCTAGCTGCCCTTTGGGGATACGGTGGACCTAGTTGTGATGCAGAAATTACTGCTCTTACAACTAGTGCTTCTGACTTAACACCTCAATTTAAAGTTAAGTCTACTGATGCTGCTATAGCTGCTAACACAGTTAAAGCTGCAACTAGACCTACCGGTTGTTTATACTTCAACCCTACATCTAACGCTATTGTTCAAGGAAATCAGCCTAACCAAACAACTGGTGAAAGAGTGGCTGCAAACCCTGACTATAATGCTGCAACAGCTAATGATCCAGCATTGATTCGATGGTTAATTGATAAAAGACATACTGAATCAACTTCAGAATTGCTAACTCTTGACTTCATTGTTCAAGGTACTATGGGTGCTTTAGCAGGTGGTGATGCAGCGTGGGCGTTTGGTTATGAGCGTCGTGATTACAGCATTGAAACTACCCTTCCTGCACTTCAAGTACTTCCTGCTGGAAACTCAATGACGAATATTCACGATGGAAGTTTATATCCTTGTGATATTCCTCAAAATAATGAGACTGCAAATGGCAGAGCTGCTTGTGCCTCTAACCCTGTAGGTTTGTTCATGTTCTTGGCGCCAACTTTCCCGGAAAATAATGACCAAACTGTTGATTCATTATTCACGGAATTTGCGTTACCAATAACTGATACCTTTGATATGCAATTAGCTCTTCGTTACGAAGATTACGGTTCTGATGATTCTATTGACCCGAAATTGGTCATGAGATGGATGCCAATGGACTCTCTTACTTTGAGATTCACAGGACAATCCACTTTCAGAGCGCCTCATCCTGACGAGACCTCTTCAACTAGGACTACAGCATTGCAATATGTGAACCAAGCGGGTGCGTTTAAAGCGGTTGATATTTCTGGAAACACTAACTTAGATCCAGAACAAGCAACTACTTATAACTTTGGTTTCATTACTAACTTTGGTACTGATAACTGGTCTGCAACTCTAGACTTTTATGAGTTTGATTTTGATAATCCAATAATCATCGAAAACCACCAACAGTTAATGAATGCCTATGCAGCGGGTGGAGCTGCTAAAGCTGCAGTTCAAAGCCAAATATACAGTGGTACACCTCTTGTCAACGACGGTTCTTTTGGAGCTGGTGCAGTTGGAAGAATTGCTGCTAATTTTGTGAACGGACCAAGAACAGTAACCAACGGTGTAGACCTATTCGTTGAATACGAAGCCGACTATGCTGATGGAGTAATAACTACTGGTCTCGAAGCAAATTATGTTGCTAAGTACAGTGTAGATGCTTATTCTAAAGGCGGTGTCGAAGTGGCTGCTGCCTATGAATGTGATGGTTTCTTTAATATTAACAACCCTTGCCGACCTATTCCTACAATGAAAGGTAAGGCATTTGCTAACTATAGAACCGATGCTCACAATTTCTACGGTGCTGTAAATTACATCTCTGCTTATGATGACAGAAGATCAAGCAAAGAAATTACAGCGCACACTACTGTAGATGCTACTTACACTTACACTTGGGATGATGCTTTTGACATCTCTTTATCAGTTTATAACTTAACTGACGAACAGCCCCCTTTCACTGTTTGGGAAATGAACTATGATGCTTATACTCATAGTCCATTGGGAAGATTTGTTAAAGCTGGTTTCACTTACCGTATGCAGTAAGTCAGACTTAATAAGTCAAAAAAAAGACCTCTCTCTGAGAGGTCTTTTTTTATGTAAATTAAACTTAAGGATTCTCAATAATTTTTGCCAAAGATTTTTGAACTTCTGAGGCGATAAGACTTTGTGCTTTTTGATTTGGATGAATGCCATCCAATTGCATGAGATTTTTATTGAGCGCAATATTTTCAAGCATGAATTCAACCAACGGAATATCTTGCTCGAAAGACAATTCTTGATAAATTTTTTCGAAGGCCTCTACGTATCTCTTTCCATAATTTGGAGGTATTCGTATTTGCATCAATATTGGTAATGAACCATTTTTTTTAATAAGTTCGATAGTAGTCGACAAATTTTTCTTTATTGAGTCTATCGGATATCCTCGCAGCGCATCATTCCCTCCTAACTCAATTAAAATATGAGATGGATCGAACAAAGATAGGTCTCTTTTTATTCTCCCTAAACCACCGATGGTCGTATCACCCGAAATACTGGAATTAATTATTTTTATATCAAGATCTCTTGCAGCATAATTTTTTTGTAGAAGCGTAACCCAATTATCTGCCTCTTTAATGCCATAGCCTGCTGAAATACTGTCTCCTAAAATCAAAAGCGTCTTTGATTGCGCAGTGATAGAATAAGAAACAAGCAAAATAAAAATCAGTATTAGTTTTAATCCGTATTTTTCTAAAAAATTCATTTGATGATTATAGAAGCAAGAAATTTGTCAAAAAAAGTTATTTTCAATGATGAAGAAATAGTCATTCTAGATGATATCAATTTAAAAGTAAGTGCTTCTTCCTCATTAGCAGTTGTAGGTCCATCTGGATCAGGTAAATCAACTTTGCTGGGAATATTAGCAGGTTTGGATTCGCCTTCATCAGGAGAGATATTTATCAATCAAAAACCTCTGCATGACTTACCTGAAGAAGCTAGAGCAAAGATAAGAAAAGATTCAGTTGCTTTTGTTTTTCAAAATTTTGAACTTTTATCAGGACTTAATGCTCTTGAAAATGTCATGCTTCCCTTGGAACTTAAGAATAAAAGAGATGCAAAAGAAATAGCGTTGAATTATCTTAATAAAGTTGGCATGGAAAATCGTCTTATGCATTACCCTCAACAACTCTCTGGAGGAGAACAACAAAGAGTTGCTATTGCTAGAGCTTTCGCTTGCGAAGCTGAAGTTTTATTTTGCGATGAACCGACAGGAAATTTAGATTCCAGTAATAGTGAACTTATAGCCAATCTTATTTTTGACGCCTTTGAGCAATCTTCTAGTGCTTTAATCATCGTTACACATGATCTCGTCCTTGCAGATCGATGCGATCAAAAAATAGAACTTATTGATGGCAAAATTCTATGACGATTATTTCTTTAGCTTCAAAGATTTTTTTCAGAGAACTTAAATCAGGACAGCTGCTCCTGATGTTTTTATCCCTATCTTTAGCGGTAGGTATTGTTGCTTCGATAACGTTTTTCACAGACCGCTTGGATAGTTCGCTGATGTTTGAATCCAAACAGTTTTTAGGAGGAGACCTTAAATTTGAATCAAGCACTCCTTTGGACGAATCAGTTTTTCCTACAGGAGATTATTCTTATACGACAATCTATGAATTTGGTTCGGTTCTAGGTTCTGATACAAACTTTCAACTTGCCTCTATTAAATCAGTTTCTTCTCCTTATCCTTTAGTAGGAGAGATAGAAATTCAAGATAGCAATAGAAAAAAAATTATTATAAAAAATCCACCAACGGGTGGAAAAGTTTGGCTTGATGCACGTTTGGCTAGTCTTCTGGAGGTTGCTGTTGGTGATACGGTTAATATTGGTGAGAAGGATTTTTCAGTAAGTGGAATAATTCTATCCGAATCTGACCGAGGAGCAGGATCTTTTGCTTTTGCTCCCAAAGCTATTATGAATTCGGCTGACCTTGAAGAAGCAAATGTTATTCAGCCTGGGTCAAGAGTTAGATATTCCTATACTTTTTTAAGCTCAATTGAAAATATCAAAACATTAGAAACTTATTTTCAATCAATAAAAAAACCTGGTGATGACATAGAAACGCCTAACAATGATGCAAGTCCTTTGGGCAGAGCCATAAAAAGAGCATCCAATTTTTTTCTCTTAGGCGCTTTACTTGCAATCATTTTATCGTCTTTGGCTATAGCAATTTGTTCATTGCAATTTATCAGACGGCATGTGGATTATGTTGCTGTTTTTAAAGCCCTTGGGCTTGCTCCATCGCAAATAAGAAACACATATTTTTTGGTCTTTGGCTTGATAGCGTTATTCTCATTTTCAACTGGTATTTTAATTGGTTGGATTGTTCAAATTTCATTTACAGAATTATTAAAAGATTACTTTCCTTCTAATTTGCCTCTGCCAGGTTTAGAGCCTTATCTGATTTCTTTTGTTACAGCATTTTTATGTTTGATTGGTTTTGCATATCCGATGTTAAGAAGCCTTTTTAGTCTTGCGCCAAACGTTATCTTAAGAAAATCCAACCGTAATTTGAATTATTTTAATTCCTCAATATATGTAATTGGTGGTTTATCTTCTTTTTATGTGTTACTTATTTTCTTTATCAAAGATTTTTTACTGACGAATATAATTTATTTCTCAATCTTGGGATTTGCAGCAATTATATTTTCCTTAATATTTGGCATATTTAAATTCATCAAGCCATTGGGGTTAAATCCTCTCAAACCATTCAAGATGCTTGCCTTTGAACTAAGTAGAAGAAAGCTTTTTAATTCCATGCAAATAGTTGCCATGACAGTAGCTATTGCCTTGAGTTTGGTAGCTTATTCTGCATCAACTAATTTAATTTCTGCTTGGGAAAATTCTCTTCCAGAAAATGCTCCTAACAACCTTCTCTTTAATATATATGAAGGAGAAAAAGATAATCTAATTGACTTCTTAAGGAGAAATGAAATTGACTCTAATAGAATTTATCCCGTAACAAGTGCAAGATTCCAAAGAAAATCTTCTGGAAAAGAAATTGATCGAACTTTTAATTTTACCTGGATGAGTGAGCTTCCAAACGGAAACGAAATAATCACCGGTAATTGGTTTAAGGATAAAGAAAATGGTATTTCAATATCAACTGAGATTTCAGAAGACTATGATTTACGAATAAATGACGAAATTGTAATAGATATTGCAGGGAAAAAAATTGAAAGTTATATTCAAAGCATTAGAGAAGTCAATTGGGAGAATTTCAGTCCGAATTTTTTTGCTATTGGCTTTCCCGAAAGCTTCCAAAATATTCCATCAACTTATATTACTTCTTTTCATGTTCCCAAGGAAAAAGAATCTCTTTCAGCAGAATTGATAAAAAACTTTCCAACTATTTCTCTGATTTCGTTGGATGCAATAATTTCAGAAGTTCAATCTATAATCTCGAAAGTGTCTCAAGCATTAAAACTAATTCTTGGGCTGACTTTGATAGCTGGAATATTTCTAATGCTTGCAACAATTCAAGAAAGTTTTAAACAAAGAGAAAAACAAAATGCCATTTTGAAAACTTTGGGTTTAAATAAAGGAGTTATGCAAAAAAATACTTTTCTTGAATTCTTAACAATTGGATTTTTTGCTGGAATACTTGGTAGCTTACTAGCCGTGATATCAACTTTTTTTATTGAAAAAACTGTCTTTGAAATAAATCCCAAAATCTACTGGGACGTAATTTTAATTGGTGCGATAAGCTCGATATTGGTAATTGGGATCATTGCTGCGTTGTTTACTTTTTATTTAAATGCCAAAACACCAAAAGATGTTTTAAGGAGTGCAGATGCCTAATTCAAGAAATATCATTGCAATTGGCGGTGGTGGGTTTGGCGCAAATCCTGGACAAGGCATAATTGAAAATTATATTTTGAAACAAACCAAAAAGAAAAATCCAAGAATTTGTTTTATTCCAACTGCGACAGGAGATAATGAGGCTTATAAAGTTAATTTTTACTCTACGTTCACAAACTTAAACTGCCACCCTTTTCATTTAGACTTCTTTAAAAGAACTCCAGACTTAAATGAATTAATTCTCAATCAGGATGTTATCTTTGTTGGTGGGGGAAATACTAAAAGCATGTTGGCTGTTTGGAAAGAATGGAGATTAGATAAAATTCTAAAAAAAGCCTATTTGAATGGCACAGTAATGAGTGGTGTCAGTGCAGGAGCGATATGTTGGTTTCAAAACGGTATCACCGACTCTTGGGCATCAAATCTAAAAATGATGCCATGCCTCAACTTCGTAAAAGGTACCTGTTGCCCTCATTACGATGAAGAGCCAGAGCGAAAACCAGCTGTAGAAAAATTACTACTTACAAATAAGATCAAAAATGTCTATGCGGTTGATGGTGGAGCAGCCCTACATATTAAGGATGAAAAAGTTTTTAAATCAGTAATTTTTAAGAAAAATAAAAGTAGCTATCTCGTTGATATAAAGAAAAAAAGTATAAATGAGAAAAGTTTTAAAAAAACAATTCTTATTTAATAAGATTGAATAAGTTTTTAAGTATAAATTTGAATTTAAAAATATGAAAAAAGGTTATTGGGTTGCTAAAGCTAATGTCGTATTTCCAGAAAAACAGCAAGCTTATGGGAAATTAGCAGAAGAGGTTTTGAAAAAATATAATGGAAAGTTTATTGTTCGAGGAGGTCTTCAAGAAACAAAGGAAGGAGAAGATTATATGAGAAATGTAGTGGTTGAATTTCCTTCTTATGAAATTGCCCTTCAAGCTTACGAAAGCAAAGAATATCAAGCTGCTTTGAAAGTTTTAGATGGAGGAGCCAAAAGGCTTTACGCTGTTGTAGAAGGATATTAATACTTAATATTATGTTTTACTTTCTTCTTATTGCCTGGTTAATGGCCTCATATATGGCGGTATTTTCTTCTAGAATGAAAGACAGTCCCTTAAAGCCCTATGGATGGTCGATATGGTTTGTTGTTACAGTCATAGTCTTAGGAAGTTTAATAAGTGAAACATTAAGGTAAAAAATGCAAAATGAAGAAAAATTAAAAAAATTTTCTGAAGAATTCTTTGGCAAATCCATGGAATTTTTAAGTCTAAAGTATGTTGAAACCAAAGAAGAAGAAATGGTCTTCACATGCCATTTTAAAAAAGAATGTTCCAATCCAATGGGATTTGTTCAAGGAGGCATGATAACGGCAGCTTTAGATGACGCAACTTCAGCGGCAATGATTTCTGGTTATGAAGAAAAAAAAGCGCCCATGACAACAGATTTGCATGTCTTGTTCCACAGGCCTTTACCAATAGGCCCGGCAACAATGAAAGTTAAAATTATAAAGCTTGGAAGAAGCAGCGCCACTTCTGAAGGTAGAATCTATAATGCGGAAGAGAAGTTAGTCGCAACTCTTCTTCATACCGCTCAACCAGTAGACAGATAAAAGATATTTATTTTCTTAACTTGAAGATTGCTAGCTGATTGATACTCATGCAACACTGTTTTGATTTTTCTTCAAATAGATTTACTTCCACTTCAATAAACTCATGACCTTTCTTTTCATAAAAGTCGATAACGGACATTTCAGCGATTAAGGTTGTCTCTAACGATGCAGCTTTATAATTTTGAGATTTAGTTTGAAGGTGAACCCAAGGATTCATAAATGCATTGCCCGCTAATATCCAATTAGCACATCCCAAAAGAAAACTTAGATTTGCATGACCAGATTTACTTGGTTGTAAAATTAAGGGTAATTTTTTTTCATCAGAAAGATAAATGAGAGGCTTGTCTCCACCCCAATGGAATTTAAATGCTTTGCACCCCTCTTTTTTAAGCTTCTTCCATTCAGCGAAGGATGCAACAGGAGGTTTAAAATCTTCCTGAATTAGAGGATCTCCTCTGTATTTTGGTTTAGAAGGTATATTCTCTAAAATTTTTGATTCAGCATTTGCAATGATCTTTCCATCTTCGTTTTTTAAAAACGTATTTGTTTGCCCTTCTCTAGGAATTTCAGATATAACTTCAAAATTCTCTCCATCATACAAAGGAGATGTAATTTTGCAGTTGGCATATCCTTTCTCAAGCCAATCCATTCCTGCTGATTCAATCACAGGATGGAGCAAATAAGCTGAAACTGTAACTCCAGGAACAAGTCCACCTTTAAAACCATATCGTTTCGCCAGGTCGTCACTATGTATTTGATTTTCTGAGTCTGGAGCTGTATTTAATGCAGATGCTTTCCAAGAATTCATAACAAAACTATTCTTTAGCTTTCTTTTGTTTTTGAAAAATGACTAGTCCTAAAATAATCGGCCAACTTCCTAAAACAAATTCACCAATAAAAATCTGGTTGAACCCGGTGCCATGTGCATAGATTGCAACAAGATTAAATATTCCTGCGCCAATGTAAACTATACCAGCTGAGAAAAACCAAACTGGATTGAGAGTAATAACTCCTAAAATTGAAAATAAAAAAGTAGCTACAAAAAAAGAAGTAAAATCTCTCAACAAAGCATTTTGCGCTTCGGAACTAAGCTCATTTAAAACAAAGCCAAAATCTGCAGCAGCAGTTACAGGAGTAAATACCCAATTTAGAACCAAACCTAAAAGGAAGTAAGCATAAAAAACTCCTAAAAATCTGATAATAAAAGTGTAATTTTTTTCTTTAGAAATCAAGCTATAAAAGAAGTATCCACCAAAAAAACCTGCTGCCCAATGCAAGATGCTTCCTACTAAAGTTCTGTTACCACCTAATAGTTGAGTCTGAAACAATAATTCCACCATTAAAATCAAAGCAGCGCCTATAGCAACGGATCCAGCAACAGCAAAAAGGTATTTTCCTCCTAGGCTACTGTATTTAGAGATAAGTCCAGCAACAGTAAAGGCTATAGCAAAGCCTATAGTTACAACCGCAAATAAGACAATTCCTAGCCTTTGAAAATCAAACAGTATTACTTCCAAAGAAGAAAATAACCCTACTGGCATCTCAACCGAAGCAAGCCATATTAAATTAGATAGTGATGAAATTGGTGTCATCAACATGACGGTAAAAAGAGCTGCAGATAATACAGCAAACGGATACTTCGCTATTTTCATAATTCTTCTGGTAAAACTTTAATTAATTTTCCTTTTGGTCCATCTGTAAGAAGATAAATTAAACCGTTTGGTGAGGCTTCAATATTCCTCAGTCTGGAATTTAATTCAGAAAAGAGACTTTCTTGAATATCCTTACCATCAGCAGCAAAGGTAACTTTTTTAACATCTTGTGATACCAAGGCAGTAACTAGAAAGCTATTTTTTAATTTTGGATATTTATTGCCATCGTAAAAAATCATATCCGATGGAGCAATTGAAGGCGTCCAGTGAAGAAGAGGCTGTTCCATACCATTTTTTTCAGTAAAAGGACTTATCACTGCGCCAGAATAATCAATTCCATAAGTAATTGCCGGCCAGCCATAGTTTAAAGAAGGTTCAATCAAATTCATTTCATCACCTCCCCTTGGTCCATGTTCATGCTCATAGATTTCTCCGGATTGAGTAACAATTAAACCCTGCATATTTCTATGACCGTAAGAATAAATGTCAGGTAAAGCACCACTAACATTCACAAATGGATTATCAGCAGGAATTGTTCCATCCTTATTTATTCTGATAATTTTCCCAAAATGATTATCTAAAGTTTGAGCTTTTTCACGATGATCAAATCCATCGCCGCTTGCAAGCAGGATTGTTCCATCTTTTAAAAAAGCAATTTTCGCAGCTATATGAACAGGAACTCTTCTAGGCGCCTTAGCTTCAAAAATAACTTTATTATCCTCCAAAACATCATTATTCAATTTGGCAGACATCAAAAACAAAGTGGCTTTACCATCAGTATTTTTTGCTGAATAACTGAGGTATAGGGTCCTATTGGACGAAAAATTAGGGTCAAGAATTACCTCTGAAAGACCTCCTTGGCTACTGTAAAGAACCTTGGGTACATTTTTTATGTCTGTAATTGCGCCATCTGATAATGATGCAATCTTTAACTTGCCAGGCATTTCAGTAAAAATGATTGTTTCTTCGTTTAGAAAGTCTAAACTCCAAGCGTCGTCTAAATCGCTTAAAACAGTCTCAAACTTGTAATTAGAAAAAAGGCTTGATGAAAATAATATAAATAAAAAAAGATTTTTAGCTTGCATGTTTCCCCTTATTAGAAATAAAGATTATAAAAGATAAAGCTTTTAGTTTAAAAATAAATCACGTTTTTATTTTTGTTGGTTTATCATGAAATGATGCATTTCGATCATTCTTCAAAAACAAAAGAGTTAATTAATAAAGTTTCTGACTTTATGGAGGAATACGTTTATCCAGCTGAAGAAATTTATGCTGCAGAAATGAAAGCTTTTCGTGAATCTGGAAATCCATGGCAAGTCCCAAAAATAGTTAGTAAGTTAAAGCAGCAAGCAAAAACTCAAGGGTTATGGAATTTTTTCTTGCCTGAAAGTAACAAAGGCTTTGGGTTAACTAATTTGGAGTATGCTCCGCTGGCTGAGTTGATGGGAAAAGTAAGCTTTGCTTCAGAGATATTTAATTGTTCTGCGCCAGATACCGGAAACATGGAAGTGTTAGATAAATTTGGATCGGATTATCAAAAAGAGAAATGGCTGCGCCCTCTCCTGGATGGCGAAATTAGATCAGCCTTTGCGATGACAGAGCCGAGAGTAGCGTCCTCAGATGCGACCAATATAGAAAGTAAAATTGAAGAGGACGGCGACGAATATGTAATCAATGGAGAAAAGTGGTGGACTTCTGGATTTGGCAGGCCTGATTGCAAGATAATGATTTTTATGGGTGTAACTAACCCAGAGAATCCTAAGCATCAAAGACAATCTCAGATACTCGTGCCTACAGATGCTAAGGGTATTGAAAATCTTAGGATGTTAACTGTTTATGGAGCAGACCATGCGCCCAATGGACACGCTCATCTAAAATTTACCGATGTGAGAATTCCCAAAGAAAACTTAATTTTAGGAGAAGGTAGAGGTTTTGAGATAGCTCAAGGAAGACTTGGCCCAGGTAGAATTCATCACTGTATGCGAATCATTGGAGTCGCTGAGAGAGCTTTGGACTTGCTATGCAAACGTTCGTTAAATAGAAAAGCCTTTGGAAAACCTTTAGCTGAACTAGGAGGTAATTATGATGTAATCGCTGACTGCAGGATAGAAATTGAAATGTGTCGGTTAATGACTTTAAAGGCAGCTCACATGATGGATACTGCTGGAAATAAAATTGCTAAAAGTGAAATTGCCCAGATTAAAGTTGCCATTCCTTTAATGGCAACTAGAGTCATTGATAAAGCTATTCAAATGCATGGTGGTGCAGGAGTGTCACAAGATACGCCTTTAGCCAGCTTATATGCTTCTGTCAGATATTTGAGAATTGGTGATGGTCCAGACGAAGTACACAGACGAACAGTTGCAAGATATGAATTGGGTAAACATCAATCCTTGTAAGGTATAATTTCTATAATGTTGGCTTTTAAAAATCAAAATTGCGAACTTACCCTTGCAGAAGGTCTAGAGATTTATTTAAGTTATTTGAAAGAAAATAATAAAAAAATTGGCACAGACGGCACTGACGATGATTATAAAATCTGGCAATGTCATGATTGCACCCACGTAATTTTTGGAAACGGTGTGACTTTTGAGGAAGAATCAATTAATGATCTTCATGGTCTTATTTTATGTTCTTATGAGTGGAAAGACTATCTTGCCTACTTTAAGGATCCTTTTTTGAAAAATCATATGAAGTATTTGTGGAAAGAAGTAGGTCTTAAAAAGACAATTTTTTCAATTTTCAATATTTATAAATCTATTTTTGGCATTTTAAAAATGAGATTTAAAATGAAGAAAAAATGGCCTCTAAAAGTTCCAGACTCTTACCTAGAAAGAAAAATTTGTGATCTTAGAGAAGAGTATGGGATACAAATACTTTCAGAGAACCAAAGACCTAAAAAGTTTATTGAATGGTCTGGAGCTATCAAAAATCCTAAATAAATCACATTCGAATAATGTATTTTGGTGGGCCCGGGAGGACTCGAACCTCCGACCAACGGATTATG
>CEVS01171928.1_pt1 | contig 16417 bp, 11 predicted proteins | sample 361571 | NCBI WGS metagenome assembly CEVS01 (sample SAMEA2623850, study PRJEB7988) | marine metagenome | isolation source: saline water (ENVO:00002010), including | reverse complement strand
AAATTGAGCAAACGTCTGTTGATTGCTCATCCATTTTTTAAATTTATTTTCTGTTTCAACTATAATCTTCATTTGCATGTTGTAGTGAGAAGCCCCACATATTTTATTGCATAAAAGAATATAATCGAATATATATGGTTCTAATGGTTCTTCACCGTTTGATACCAGTTCTTCGCTGTTTTTTGCTCGGATTTTATTTATTTTTTTAACCTTGGCTATCATCTCTGGAGTTTGTCTCATTTCTTCAGTTGTCATTATTGGCGTAAATGCAAACTCTGTTATCATTCCTGGTACACAGTTCATCTGTGCTCTAAAATGAGGCATGTAAGCTGAATGTAAAACATCTTGAGATCTCATTTTGAATATAATTTCTCTTCCAACTGGAAGATGTAATTCTTGAACAACAACATCATCCAAACCGTTAGGATCAGAAGCGTCAATACCAACAAGATTTTTACCATCAAAGTCATTTAAAAATCTGACATTTGCATCTCCTAAAACTCCATCATTACCTGCATATCTTGCTTTCCAGTTGTATTGCTGAGCATAAAGTTCTACAATCATTGCATCTTCATTTTCTTCTACGGTCATAATATCGGTCCAAGTATACAATCCAAACAAAATTAGTCCCGCTAAAACAATCATTGGAATAATAGTCCAAATTGCTTCTAAACGGTCATTGTCAGCTAAGAAAAATGCTTTTTTGTTTTTTTCACCTCTATATTTGTATGCAAAATAATGGAGTAATGCTTGTGTAATAGTTTGAACAAAAAATATTACAGCAAATGTTGACCACATCAGTGAATCGTATAAATCTCCGTGATCCGAAGCTGCTTTCGGTAGTAAGACATCTCCCCACTCATAAAAAGAAAAAAGAGTGAGTAAATAAATAAAGACTAAAAAAGCAAACATTAACTTTCCTTGATAATCATTGTCTTTATCATTCGCTATCTCTGAAGTGTTTCTATTTGTCTGGGATAATTCAAACATCTTAGATATCTGCCACATCGATATGGATATCAAAATTAAAATCGTAAATATCAATAATATTGTCATTTGCTTTCTAAATTATTTAATAATGAAAACGTTCACTTTCTCCATAAAATGGATCTCCTTTTGCAATTAAAGGGGCTTTTGTTAATTCATTAAAAACTATATAAATAAATAGTCCCATAAAAAACATAAACCCTCCTATTTCAGTTATCCCAATAAACCACTGATCACCTACAGCAGAAGGCATAATCATATTAAAAACATCAATATAGTGTCCTATAATAATGACAATACCAGTTGTCACAATAAATGTATTCATTCTCTTGTAATCACTATTCATTAGCATAAGGAATGGAAATATAAAATTCAAAACTATCATTCCAAAAAATGGCACTTTATAATCTTCCATTCGGGTTATAAAGTAGGTGACTTCTTCTGGTATATTAGAGTACCATATAAGCATGAACTGAGAGAACCATAAGTAGGTCCAAAAGACACTAACTCCAAACATAAATTTTCCTAAATCGTGAATATGACTATCATTAACGTCTTTCAAATATCCTTTTGATTTTAAATATATTGTTACCAACGCTATTGTTGAAATACCGCTTACAAACATACTTGCAAAAACGTACCATCCAAAAAGCGTACTAAACCAATGTGGGTCAATCGACATTATCCAATCCCATGACATGATTGATTCTGTAACAATATAAAAAACTAAAAACCCTGCTGAAATTCTAAAGTTTTTCTTGTGGTATTTGTTATCCTTAGCTAGATCTTGAGCTAACGAAAATTTTCTAGAAAAATATCTATATAAGCTCCAACCAGCAAGAAAAAATAATCCTCTGGCTAAAACAAATGGAACATTTAAATAACCTTTTTTAGCAGCAATTATTTTATCATGTGCTACTACTTCTGGATCCATCCAAATAAACAGGTGATTTAGATGAAGTCCTGACAAAAATAAAATGAAAATGACAATCAATCCTCCAGGTAGCATATAAGCTGTAATACCTTCCATTACTCTAAAGAGAATAGGAGACCATCCTACTTGAGCTGCTCGATTGATCGCATAAAAAGCTAAGGTCCCCAATGAAATCATAAAGAAGAAAAAAGCAGCTACGTAAAGGGCAGCCCATGGCTTGTTACTCAATTGATGAAAAACGTGCTCGTCATGGGAAATAGAGTGCTCACCTTCTTCTTTTTTGGAATCGTATTTTATACTTAAAGAATTGATGTCAATTTTATCTTTGATAATTATAGAATTATCAGAGTGTTGTTCACCATGATCATGATGAGACATGATTTCTCTGGCCTCCTGAATGTTTTTTGGAGCTGTAATAAATCCATAAGATAAACCCATAAGACCTAATATCATTAAAGTAATTGATAATAATTTTAATCTACGGTTAAATGAATATTTTTCCTCAGCCATCACTTTAGTTTACTTCTAAGTTCCATTACATATTGAGTTATTTGCCATCTTTCATTTTCATTGACTTGACTTGCATGTGACCCCATTGCATTTCTTCCATAAAAAATTACATGGTAAATACTCCCTTCAGTAATTTCTCTGTCTGCATAACTTGGAACACCTAAATATTTTTCTCTAGTCATCAAAATACCTTGACCATTGCCTTTATTACCGTGACAAACTGCACAATAAACACCATACAACTCTTTGCCTTTTTTAAGATTTTCCTCGTTAAATTCAATAGGTGATTTAAGATTTAATTTTGCAGTATCGTATCCTTCATTTGAATTTGGGTAATCGTAAGGAGTCCATCCTCTTGAAATTGTTCCATCCACTGGAATTTGAGCTTCTATCCCATTACGAAAAGCCTTAGACTCTGCATAAGCTTCATAACCAATTGGTTCATACATATTTGGAAAATATTGATAATTTGGATGAGATGAATCATAACATCCAACAAGTGATAAACTGAAGAATAAACCTATAAATAAAATTTTTATATCTTTCATCTACTCTTCTTTTTCATACATTTTAATTTCTAAAGCCCCTGTCTTTTTTAAAAGTGCTTTTATTCTTTTGTCCTCACCGTTTGAATGAATCTCAATTAGAAATTTATCGTCAGTAGTCGACGATAAAGGATTTTCTGGCTTTTTAAATGGCCATAATTTACTTCTAAGATAGAACGTAATAACCATTAAATGGGCTGCAAAGTAAACTGTCATTTCAAACAAAACTGGGACAAAAGATGGCATATTTTCAAAAAAGGTAAAGCTGGGTTTTCCTCCTATATTTTGGGGCCAATCTTCAATCATAATAAAATCGATCATTAGTACTGCTATTGAAAGCCCAATACATCCGTATATAAAGGACATTATTGCTATTCTTGTTTCATTTATTCCCATCACTTTATCAAGGCCGTGTACTGGAAATGGAGTATAGACCTCATCTATACCGCATTTATTATCCCGAAGAATCTTAACTGCATTCAACAGAGTATCATCGTCATCATAAATAGCATGAATGTATTTATTACTTTCCACCATCTCTTAATTTTTTATAATTATCCCCTGAAGTCTTCAGAATTGTTTTCACTTCTGCTTGAGCAATAACTGGGAAAGTTCTTGCATAAAGAAGAAATAAAACAAAGAAGAATCCTATTGTTCCAATAAATATACCTATATCAACGAAAGTCGGAGAAAACATTGTCCAAGAAGATGGTAAATAATCTCTGTGAAGTGAAGTCACAATAATCACAAAACGCTCAAACCACATTCCAATGTTTACAACTATTGAAATAAGAAATGAGAAAATAATACTAGTCCTTAATTTCTTGAACCACATAAATTGAGGTGAAAAAACATTACAAGTCATCATTGACCAATAAGCCCACCAATAAGGCCCAGTTGCCCTGTTTAAAAAGGCATACTGCTCATATTCAACACCCGAATACCAAGCTATAAATAATTCTGTTATATATGCAACACCCACAATTGATCCTGTAATCATTATAACTATATTCATAAGTTCTATATGTTGTACTGTGATGTAATTTTCCAGATTACATACCTTTCGCGTGATAATTAATAGTGTTTGAACCATGGCAAACCCAGAAAAAACTGCTCCAGCAACAAAATAAGGAGGAAATATTGTTGTATGCCATCCAGGTATCACGGAAGTAGCGAAGTCGAAAGAGACAATTGTATGCACTGATAAAACAAGTGGCGTGGCTAATCCAGCTAAAACAAGAGAAACCTCTTCAAATCTTTGCCAGTCTTTAGCCCTACCTGACCAACCAAAGCTAAGAATAGAATAAATTCTCTTCTGAAATGGTTTAACTGCTCTATCTCTTATCATTGCGAAATCTGGGAGTAGTCCCGTCCACCAAAAAACTAGAGAAACTGACAAATATGTAGATATTGCAAAAACATCCCACAGAAGTGGTGAATTAAAATTAACCCATAAGGAACCATAGGTATTTGGAATTGGTAAAACCCAATATCCTAACCAAGGACGACCCATGTGTATGATTGGAAAGAGTCCTGCTTGAATAACAGAAAAAATTGTCATAGCCTCTGCAGATCTGTTAATAGCCATTCTCCACTTTTGTCGAAAAAGTAAAAGTACAGCGGAAATTAATGTTCCTGCGTGACCTATACCTACCCACCAAACAAAATTGGTTATATCCCAAGCCCATCCAACAGTTTTATTTAAGCCCCAAACTCCTATTCCAGTAGAAATTGTATATATAATACATCCAACTCCCCACAAAAACCCAACTAAAGCAATTGAAAAAACAATCCACCACTGCATACTAGCCTTACCCTCAACTTGTGCTGCAATATCTACGGTGACATCATGATAGGACTTTCCACCTGTTACCAAGGGTTTTCTAATTGCTGATTCGTAGTGTGATCCCATAATTGTTGATTAAGTATTTCTAATTTTAGTTTGGTATATAACATTAGGTTTTGTTCCTACGCTTTCTAAGAGGTGATACATTCTGTCATCAGCTTTGAGCTCGGAAATTTTACTTTCCTTATCATTTATATCTCCAAATACCATCGCTCCAGTTGTGCAAGCAGATGAGCATGCAACTTTGAAATCACCATCTTGGATTTGCCTTCCCTCCAGTTTGGCATCAAGGATCGTTTTTTGTGTCATTTGTATACACATTGAGCACTTCTCCATTACACCTCGTGATCTCACAACAACATCAGGATTTAAAACCATTCTACCTAAATCGTTGTTCATATTATAATCAAACTCATCATTTTTGTTATAAAGGAACCAATTAAATCTTCTAACCTTATAAGGGCAGTTGTTAGCACAATATCTCGTTCCAACGCATCTGTTGTAAGCCATGTGATTTTGACCTTGACGTCCATGGGACGACGCTGCAACCGGGCAAACAGTCTCGCAAGGAGCATGGTTACAATGCTGACACATAACTGGCTGAAAAACCACCTGAGGATTTTCAGAAGCCTTCTCCATTTTACCAAAAGTTGTTAAAGAATCTCCGATTCCAGAAATTGCATCTTTCGTATCCACATCTTCTTCAAAAGAATCTTCGGAAGAATAATATCTATCAATCCTCAACCAGTGCATGTCTCTGGATTTTCGAATTTCTCTTTTACCAACAACTGGCACATTATTTTCAGAATGGCAAGCTATAACACAAGCCCCGCAACCCGTACAAGCATTTAAATCAATCGACAAATTAAAATGATGGCCGATTGATCTGTCAAAACTCTCCCAAATATCAACTTTTTTGGATGTAACAGCTGTTTCTATATGATTCTTCGACACCTTTGGAATAGGGTTCCAATGCTCTTTATCTTTAGTATTAAAAACCTCTAAAGTAGTTTCTTTAATAATATCACCCCGACCCATAAGAGTGTTTTGGAGTTGCGTACAAGCAAACTCATGGAAACCGTCAGTCAACTCAATTTTTACTCGTTGGTTTTTCCTAAAAGATTTGAAAAAAACAAATGCGTTTTGCCCTGTTTGCATCTCTTCTTGAATTCCCATCTTTCTTCCATATCCTAAAGCTAATCCAACTGATCCTTTGGCTTGACCAGGTTGTATTACAACTGGAATTTTTAGGGTGCTTTCTCCATCACTTATTTTGGCATAACTTCCGTTTAAGGCACCATTGGCAACATTTAAGTTTTTAAGACCTATTCTTTTTGCATCAAAAGAAGATACGGTCAAATAATTGTCCCAAGTTACTCTAGTTATTGGATCTGGGAACTCTTGAAGCCACGGATTATTTGCCTGCTGCCCGTCACCCATACCTGTTTTGGTATACAGTGCAAGTTCCATATCGGATTCATTGCTGATATTAAAATCTGCATCGAGAACTATATTCTTTTTAGGATTAAACTTTAGTTTTTCTTTTTTACTTCTTTTGTAAAATCCGTCATGCAAAACTTTATTCCAGGATTTTCCATTTAAAACATTTTGTTTCCAAAATGCCTTAATAGTTGCGTAGTAGTCTTTACTTGAACCTATAATTGATAAAACAAAATCTTGAAATTGCATTGTGTTAAAAAGAGGTCTAATTGTGGGTTGGGCTAAGAAATAATGTCCCTCTTTAAACTCATAGTCCCCCCAGGATTCTAAATAATGTGGTACAGCAGCGATATATTTACAAACCGAGGATGTCTCATCTTCTTTCATTGAAAACGATAAAGAAAAGTCTAAATTACTAATTGCGTTTTTTATCTTTTCTCCAGAAGATAGGCTGTAAACTGGATTTACTCCAACAGCTATTAATCCACTTATTTTTCCATCTAATAGTTCATTAATAAATATGTCTACCTCATTTCCACTTTGGGTTCTTGTTAACCTTGCAGAGTTGTCAATTGCTAGACTTTTAATATGATTATTTAAATCTAATATCAAGTCTTGGATTTTCTTATCATCTAAACCAGAAACAATGACAGCTTTGGAACCAAATTTTTTAATTCCATCTACAGCAAATTTTGCACTTTTTTTATGCTCTGGAGATAACTTAACTTTGCTGTTCAGTCCTTTTACCGCAGAATATATATAAGATAAAATCTTTTTTTGCTCTGTTGGTTTGGCCGGTACTCTTATATCTGCATTAGCTCCAGTGAGAGTCATATTTGCTTCAAACTGGACATGCTTAGACATTCTTCCATTTCCAGTTTTTTTGTCTGGTACTCTGTTTTTGACATATTTTGTATCATACCCTCCCCCTTGCCAATCTCCAAGGAAGTCTGCATCAACAGAAACAATAAAATCAGATTTAGTAAAATCATAATCTAAAAGTCCTTCAAAACCATATGCATCTTGAAATGACTCTACGGCATAATTAGAAGGTACTGTGTCTAAGATTATATGTTCTATATTAGGAAATTTAGTTACTAAGTCTTTAATTATTTTGCTTGTGGTAGGGCTAGCAAATGTTTGAGTTAGCAAGACAACCTTACCTTGTTTTTGAGAAACAGAATTTAAATCTGACAAAACTCCTGATTTTAAAACATCCCATGAGGAATCTTTTCCATTAATTTTAGGAAGTTGAATTCTTTTCGTGTCATACAACGACAAAACAGATGCGTGCACTCTTGCGTTTGCACTGCCGAGATCAGGTGCTTCTTTGTTACTTTCAATTTTTATTGGTCTTCCTTCTCGTGTTTTTACCAAAATACTGGCGAAATCAAATCCATCTGCTATAGCCGTTGCGTAGTAATTGGCAATACCTGGTCTGATTTGTTCAGGTTGAACTACATATGGTACAGATTTTATTACTGGCCCTTCACAAGCAGCTAATGCGGCAGCTGAAGTGCTAAATCCAACATACTTAAGAAAATCTCTTCTACTTGTATTTTCTGACTCAAGACCTTCTTGAGTTAACAAAATTTTGTTCACGGGAAGCTGATTGGCAAACTCCTTATTCTCAATGTCTTCGATCAGGCTTGATTCTTTATCAATCTGCTCGATGTTTTTCCAATATGTCTTTTTCTTTTTCACTATAGCTTATTTAGTAATGACATTTTCCACATTCTAGGCCTCCCATTTGGGCGACAGTTAACTTCTCAACTCCATACTTTTTGGATAGGGATTCATGTATCTTCTGATAATATTCATTATTCTCTAACTTTAGGTTTGATTTTCTATGACAATCTATACACCATCCCATTGTTAGTGGTGAGTACTGATACATAACTTCCATTTCTTCAACAGGGCCATGACAATTTTGACAATCTACCTTACCTACACTAACATGTTGAGAATGGTTAAAATAAGCAAAATCTGGAAGATTATGTATTCTAACCCACTTTACAGGTTCAATTTGCCCAGTATATCTTTGATTGTCTTCATCCCAACCAACAGCAGCATATAGTTTTTTTATTTCATTTGTATAGAAATCTTTAGTATATCCGTTTTCTAAATCTTCTTCTCCATTATATTCAGCTATATTAACGTGACAATTCATACAAACATTCAAAGAGGGAATCCCTGAGTGTTTAGAAACTCTTGCAGAGGAATGACAGTAGTTACAATCAATTTGATTCGCACCAGAATGAATCTTATGAGAGTAGTGGATTGGCTGAACTGGCATGTAGCCTTGATCGACTCCAATCTGCATTAAATAGCCATATCCAAAATACGCACTGGATAGAAGAAGAAAAACAACACTAACAAATACTAGAAATTGATTTTTTACAAACGCCTCCCATATAGGCGTTATATTTTTTTTCTTTTTTTCTTCGACAAGAACTACACCATTAGCAACAGCGATTTTTTTAAGCGTCCTATTGACTAAGACCAACATTGTGAGCAAAATTGTAAATATTAAGACAAGGGCAAATAATATCAACTGGTTTGAAACTGAATTATCTTGAACAGGCTGAATAGGTACATTCGAAACTGCGGCAACTGTTGGGGGTGGGACATAATCTGTGTAAGCCAAAATATTATCAATATCTTGATTAGACAATTGAGGAAAATTATTCATTACAGACTTATTGTATTCTTCCCATATCGCAATTGCTTGAGCATCTCCTGATTTAATCATGGCAGAGCTGTTTTTTATCCAACTATAAAGCCACTCTTTCTCATATTTAGAAGTAACACCTTTTAAAGCGGGGCCTACTGCTTTTTTTTTGAGTTTATGACAAGCTGCGCAATTAGCATTAAATAATTTTTTTCCTGCCAAGGGGTCTGGATCTTGACTATAAGATATTCCACAAAAAACAACTAAAATTGATAGTAAATTATTCCTCAGCAAACTTTGTAAATTAAGCTCAATCTTCACTATAAAAAAGTTATAACAAATTTAAAAAAATATAATTAAAACTGTACCAAAATCCGTCGTAAAATTAATATATAAACAGCACTTGTAAAAAGCAAATAACACCATTTAATTTAATTTATAATGAATCTAAATAATAAGCGATTTTGTTTAATTTTAAAATATTTATTTTTATATAAAAAATTGAATAATTATGTTTTTTTTTAAGGGTTTTGCCAATCTTTTTTTAATAGTGCTAATTTTTGATTGTTCAACAATTTTTGGGCAATCTAAAAATTTAGATATTAAAATTAGTGACGAGGTAGAGAAACTTCTTTTATTAAAAATTTTGGTCAACAAAAATAAGTATGAAAATAATTACTATTCAATACAACTTTATAATGGAAATTATGAGAAAGCAAAAAAAATTCTATCAAAGTTTAAAAAAAAATTTCCCGAATGGGAATCAAACGTAACTTTTGAAACGCCAAATTACAAAGTTAGAGTAGGAAATTTTAAAGAGTTTTTAGAAGCCAATAAAAAATTAGATTATATTCGAATATTATATCCCTCCGCGTTCCTATTAAAGCCTAATAATTTATAGTTTTTTCTTAATCTCTACTTCTTGGAATGCTTCAATTAAATCATTAACCTTTAAATCGTTAAAGCTTTTGACCTGAATCCCACAATCGTATCCTTTCGCAACCTCTTTTACGTCATCCTTAAACCTTTTAAGTGAAAGTAGAGTCCCTGTAAAAATAACAACCCCTTCCCTTATTAATCTTACTCCAGAGTTTTTAAAAATTTTACCAGATGTAACCATGCATCCAGCAATTGTACCAAGTTTTGAAATTTTATACGTTTCTCTTATTTCTGCGTTACCAGTAACTTCTTCTTTAAGTTCAGGTGAAAGCATACCCTCCATTGCATCTTTAACATCATTTATTGCATCATATATTATGGAATAAGTCCTAATGTCAATTTGTTCTTTTTCAGACAAAGATCTGGCATTTCCCATTGGTCTTACGTTAAACCCTATTACAATGGCGTCTGAAGCTGAGGCAAGAATAATGTCAGATTCAGTAATCGCACCAACACCTTTATGAATTATTTTAACTTCAATTTCTTGGGTTGAAAGATTTTCCAAAGAATTAGATAGTGCCTCTACAGAACCATCAACATCTCCTTTTAAAATAATATTTAATTCTTGAAATTCACCAAGAGCAATTCTTCTTCCAATTTCATCTAAAGTTATATGACGCTGAGTTCTTACATTTTGTTCTCGTTGAAGTTGAGTTCTTTTGGCCGCAATTTGTTTTGCTTCTTTTTCATCTTTCAAAACAAGAAAATTGTCTCCAGCTTGAGGTGCGCCGTCTAAACCAAGTATTGATACAGGTGTTGAAGGAGGTGCAATTTTTAAATTCTTACCCCTTTCATCAAAAAGGGCTTTTACTTTGCCACTGTTTTTACCAGCTAAAACAAAATCCCCAATTTTCAGTGTTCCACTTTGTACCAAAAGGGTAGATACAAAGCCTCTTCCTTTGTCAAGATAAGCCTCAACCACAGTCCCTTTAGCTGCCCTTTCAAAATTTGCTGTCAATTCTAATAATTCAGCTTCTAATAAAACTTTTTCTAAAAGTTCTTTTACACCCTTGCCTTCTAATGCTGAAATATCTTGAGACTGAATTTTACCTCCCCAATCTTCCACCATAAGGTTCATATTTGCTAAACCTTCTTTAATTTTGTCCGGGTTTGCCGTTTCTTTATCAACCTTATTTATAGCAAATACAATTGGAACACTTGCTGCTTGAGCATGACTTATTGCTTCTTTTGTCTGCGGCATAATGTCGTCGTCAGCCGCAATTACAATAACCGCTATATCTGTTAATTGAGCCCCTCTCGCTCTCATAGATGTAAATGCTTCGTGCCCGGGAGTATCAAGAAAAGTAATTTTTTCTTGATTTTCTAAAGTTACTGAATATGCACCTATATGTTGAGTAATCCCCCCCGATTCACCAGCAATTACATTTTCCTTTCTAATATAATCCAATAGAGAGGTTTTGCCATGATCGACATGTCCCATAACAGTTACAATTGGTGCACGTGCAGAAACATTTGATTCCTTTTCTTCAATTTGAGAGTCAAAATCATCCTCTAGGTCAGCCTTTGCAAATTCAACATTAAAACCAAATTCTTCAGCAACTATTGTGAGAGTTTCCGCGTCAAGTCTCTGATTCATAGTAACCATTATCCCTAAAGACATGCAAGCAGATATAATTTCATTTCCGGCAACTTCCATCATAGTTGCAACTTCCCCAACGGTAATAAATTCTGTTACTCTTAATGTTTTACTTTGGGCTTCCTGTATAGCTTGTTCTTCTTCACTTTTTTGTTTATGTTGTACTCTCTTGTCTCTTCTGTATTTTGCACCTTTAGACTTTGATGATTTACTCTGTAATTTTTCCAAAGTCTCTCTTATTTGTTTTTGTACTTCTTCTTCCGAGGGCTCAACTTTTAAATTTTGAATTTTACTAGAATCGGTTTTTTTTGAAAGGTTTTTTTTGAATTGATTATTTTCAATAGATGGTTTTTTTTGATTATTGTCTTTAGTTATAATTCTTTTTCTTTTTTTCTTTCTTGAAGCCTCAACACTTTTTTCTTGCTCTTTGATTTTATCTAAGTCTACCGTCTCTCCGGTCTTAACAGGAGCAATGATTTTCTTATAGTTAGTGGTTAATTTTTCATTCTCTAGAGAAAGTTTTTCATCGTTACTATTGTTATCATTACTCGAATCTTTATCTGCATCGTTTTTTGTTATATCCTTATCTTCATCTGCTTTTAGTGTTACACCTTTAGATAAATTTCCTTTCGAATCCAAATCAATTTTCCCTACTGGCTTAAATTTTCTTACAGAACTACTGGCAGTAATTATTTCACTATTTTTTTCTGAGAAATTAGTTTTAGCTTCCTCTATTTTTTCCTGCTGAATTCTTAAATTTTCTTTTTCTTTTCTTTTTTCCTCACCTATTTCAGCAGACTCATCCTTATTCGATTTATCAATTTTAAAACCTTCTAAAAGTAGTTTATAGGTTTCTTGAGAAATTTTTGTTGTTGGCCTCGCTTCAATTTCACATCCAACATTAGACAAATACTCAACAGCTCTATCTAAAGAGATATTAAGCTCCCTTAAAACTTTATTTAATCGTAATTTAAGTGCTTTATCTGCCATAAACTAAATTTGAGTTGATGCTTTATTGAATAAATTAATCTTCAAACTCCTCTTTTAAAATTTTAAATACTTCATTTATAGTTTCTTCCTCAAGATCAGTTCTTTTTATAAGTTCTGATAGATCCAATTCTAATACACTTTTTGCAGTATCAAGTCCTACTTTTTTAAATTCCTCAATAACCCAATCATCAATTTCATCAGAAAATTCAGTCAATTCGACATCTTCCTCCATTCCCTCTCTGTATACATCAATCTCATAACCGGTTAACTGTCCTGCGAGTCGTATATTATTGCCTCCTCTGCCTATTGCTTTAGAAACCTCTTCCGGATTTAAAAAAACTTGAACTCTCTTGTTCTCCTCATCAATCTTCAAGGAATTTACTTTTGCAGGTGAAAGGGATCGAGTAATATAAAGTTGCAAGTTGTTGGTGTAATTTATTACATCAATGTTTTCGTTCCCCAATTCTCGGACTATACCATGAATTCTAGAACCCTTCATTCCAACACATGCGCCGACTGGGTCTATTCTGTCATCATATGAGTCTACAGATACTTTGGCTTTATCTCCAGGAATCCTTACTGCCTTTTTGATGTTAATTAGACCATCAAAAACTTCTGGGATTTCCTGTTCAAACAACTTCTCCAAAAATTTAGGTGAAGTTCTTGTAAATATTATTCTAGGTTTATTTCCCCTAAGTTCAACACTCTCTATTATTCCTCTCACGCTGTCACCTTTTCTATAAAAATCAGAACCAATTTGTCTGTCTTTTGGCAATATCAACTCATTACCGTCGTCATCTAATAAAATCACTTCTCTATTTCTAACATGATGGACCTCCGCTGTGTAAAGTTCACCTTCAAGCTCCTTAAATTGTTTAAATACATTTGTAGAGTCATGTTCATGAATTTTAGAAACCAAATTTTGTCTTAGCGAAAGAATTACTCTCCTTCCTAAGTCTATTAATTTAACTTCTTCGGACACATCTTCACCTACTTCGAAATCTGGTTCAATTTTTCTAGCTTCAGTCAACTCGATTTCTTGGTTTGGATCTTCTACTTTACCATCATCAACAACAATCCTATTTCTCCAAATTTCTAAGTCTCCCTTGTCTGGATTTATGATAATATCAAAATTTTCATCTGACCCATATTTCCGTTTCAATGTGTTTCTAAAAACCTCTTCAAGGATTACCATTAGGGTAACTCTGTCAATGAGTTTTTCATCTTTAAATTCTGAAAACGATTCTATAAGAGCTAAATTTTCCATAGTTTATTTAATTTAAAATTACCTGGGCTTTTTTATATTCGCCGTAATTAAAGTTTTTTGAAAGATCAACAGTTACTTTTCCCTTGCCAATTTTTTTAGGCTGCCTTTCTTTCCAGTTTATTTCAAAACTAGTATTTGAAGCTTTTACAAGAATACCATTATATTTTCTGTCATCAAAGTCTGTTATTTCAACATTTCTAGATATATTTTTTTTGAATTGTCTCATTAGCTTTAATGGATAATCAATTCCACAAGATCCAATCTCAACGGAATAATTAACTTCATCTTGGTTTAATTTTTTTTTAATGTCAGAATTAATTGATGAACAGTCTTTAAGAGATACACCATTATCTCCGTCAAGAAAAACCTTAACATCATTGTTGCCACTAAAGGTTAATTCTATTAGGAAAAGTGATTTATAATTTTCAAGAATTTCACTCAAAATATTTCTAAATTTTTCTTCAAATTTCATATAAAAAAAAAGAAGACATTTGTCTTCTACCATTTCCAAAAACAGTACAAAATTAATTTAATTTTTTTATTATAGCAAATATTATTTCAATAGTAAAATAATAGATAGGGCATTGATTGAAAATATGATTAATTTTGATGCAAATATTTAAAATGATCAAGACCGATATTCTAATCATTGGTGCAGGACCAGTAGGTTTATTTGCTGTTTTCGAGGCGGGGCTCATGAAACTTAGGTGTCATATAATTGATATCGTTTCCAGTCCGGGTGGTCAATTGACTGAGCTGTACCCAAAAAAACCAATATATGATATTCCTGGGTACCCCAAAATACTTGCAGGAAAACTCATAGAAAATTTATTAGAGCAAGCAAAACCCTTCAAGCCAGGATTTACATTAGGTGAAAGAGCAGATTCGTTTAAAAAAGTTGGTGAATTTTTCGAAATTACAACTAATATGGGAACAAAACTTCAAGGAAAAGTTATTTTTATCGCTGGAGGGCTTGGAAGTATGGAACCACGAAAACCTAAAATTAGTTTGATTGATAAATTTGAAAGGAAAGGTATTGAATTTTATGTGAAGAACCCTGATGCTTATTTAGACAAAAAAATATCAATATCTGGAGGGGGTGACTCTGCTCTTGATTGGGCAATTTATTTTTCAAAAAAATGTAAAAACCCAATAAATTTGATACACAGAAGTAAAAGTTTTAGAGCCAATAAAGATTCTGTCGATAAGATCTTTGAATTAAAAAAAGGTGGAAAGCTTAATTTATATCTCGATTCCGAAGTTGTTTCAATAGATGGCGAGAATGATCATCTAAATTCATTATCTGTTAAAGATAGAAATGAAACAAAATATAAACTTGATACAGATTGTTGGTTCCCGCTCTTTGGATTGGTACCAAAGTTAGGGCCTTTAGGAAATTGGGGTTTAGATTTAGAAAGAAATGCAATTAAAGTTGATAATACAAATAATTACAGTACTAATATAAAAGGCATCTTCGCAATTGGTGATATAAACACATATGAAGGAAAATTGAAGCTAATTCTATGTGGATTTCATGAAGCAACCTTAGCAGTTCACGGCGCATATAAGATAATTCACCCAGATAAAAAGAAAAATTTAAAATATACTACCATACAAGGGGTAACAGGTTTCGATTAAGTAAATTTTAACTATTTATTGGGAAAACATTATAAGTATTTTAACATAAAAATGGTATTCTAAATGTAATTTTATTTCGAATATTTTTTCATGTAATTGACGATAATATAGTTGATAATTCCCCCAAATTTAATTTTGGGGGTTTTTTTATTTTAAAGTTGGCCCACTAGGGCTCGAACCTAGACTCTTCTGAACCAAAATCAGACGTGTTGCCAGTTACACCATGGGCCACTTGAAGGGGTCAAATTTATAATAATATTATCATTTGACAAAAACTGTATTTAGATTACAGGTATAAAAAGTATTTTAAATTAAACTCTTTATATTTAATTTATTCTTAAGAACAAATACTAAATCATTCCATATATAATGTTTATTTTCGTGTTCGATGATGAATAAATTTAGCTTCTCCTTTTTAAATAAAATTGTTGCTTTTGGAGTATTTATAATCGCTCTTTCTACATTTTCATTAACAGTTGAACCAACAGCTAGTTTTTGGGATGCAGGAGAATACATTTCAACTTCTGCGAAACTTCAAATTGGACACCCCCCTGGAGCACCATTTTACCAAATGATGGGAGCTTTTTTTTCGTTATTTGCGGACGGTAATGAAAATATTGCTTTGATGGTAAATTTCATGTCAGTCCTATCTAGTTCATTTGCGATACTTTTCTTGTATTTATCCTTGGTAATCATAATAAAAAAAATTACAAAATTAGTGGATTTAAACCCAGAAAATGAAAAGGTTTCAATTTTGGGTTCAGCCACTATCGGCGCTCTTTCTTTATGTTTTTCAGATAGCTTTTGGTTTAATGCCGTTGAGGCGGAAGTTTACGCTATGGCTACTCTTATTTTATCTGTCTTGTTTTGGTTAGCACTCAAGTGGGAGGAAGAAATGAACACAGAATACGGAGATAGATGGTTGTTAATTATATCTTTTGTAATAGGACTTTCATTTGGAGTTCACTTTATGGGTCTTTTAACTATACCTGCTATTGGTATGATTTATTTTTTCAAAAACACAAAAAAAATTACGTTTAAGAATTTTATATT
>CEVS01063161.1_pt1 | contig 16575 bp, 9 predicted proteins | sample 361571 | NCBI WGS metagenome assembly CEVS01 (sample SAMEA2623850, study PRJEB7988) | marine metagenome | isolation source: saline water (ENVO:00002010), including | reverse complement strand
ATGGCAGATTTTCGAATAGATAGGATACGTTTTAAATGGAGAGGTGACTGGACAGCAGGAACTCTTTATGTAAAAGATGATGTCCTAAGATTCGGTGCAAAAGTTTATGTTTGTACTGAAGTACACACATCAGATTCAAATTTTTACAACGACTTAAACGCAACAATTCCAAGATGGACACAAATGATGGACGGTCAAAGTTGGACCGGCGCATGGCAACCATCTACATTTTACAAAATAGGTGAACTTGTTAAAGTTGGTGGTCTTATATACAAATGTATAACAGGACACACTTCTAATTCATCAGCATCAAATGGTGTATTAGGTGATGAAACAAAATGGGTTTACTTTGCTAGAGGAGAAGACTGGGCAAGTGTATGGCAACCAGCGACTCTTTACAACGTTGACCAAACTGTTATCTATGGTGGATCAATTTGGAAGTGTAACACAGCACACACTTCTGCCACAGCAGATGACGGTTTGCAATACAACGCGGCATACTGGGATCAATATTCAAGATCAGACAACTGGAGAGGTGACTGGACACACAATACTTTATACTATCCAGATGATGTTATATACCACGGTGGTATGGTTTACAGATGTCTATCAGGACACAGATCTTCCACAACAAATGAATTTATTAGTCCAACAATAAAAACAAGTAACGTATCAGGTACAAGTTTTACATTCGCAATTTTCAAAGTAACAACAACTTACTATTGTAGAATTATTACTGCTGGTTCAGGATACACAGCACTAGGCACAATCACAATAGATGGTGCGAACATAGGCGGTGTGACTGGAACAAATGATGCAGTGATTACACTTAACACCGTAGACGGTTCAGGTGCGGTAACGGCAGTTTCAGTTGATGGTACTCCTAATTCAAACACAGATGGCTTAGAAGCCAACCAAGCACAATGGGAAACTGTTATGGATGGTATTAGATACCAAGGTGATTGGGGATTTGGTAAGAGATATTCAAAAGGTGATTTAGTAAGATGGTCTCCAGGTATGTGGAGAACAACAACAGGACACTGGTCAACTACTGGAACTATGGACGAATCCAAGTTTACACTGTGGTTACCAGGATTAGAATTCGAACAACTTTGGACAACGTCACAATATTACCAACAAGGTGACATTGTTTTATATGGAGGTTACACATATCTTGCTTTAAAAAGTAACATCGGCGTAACTCCATTAGTAACAGATTCAAGCGCCACATGGCAATTACAGATTGTTGGATACACATTCAAAGGCGACTGGGTAGGACAAACAATAGTAAACAACCAACTTACTCCATACGAATACAAAACAGGTGATGTTGTAACAGCAGGTGGTCATTTATACATCGCGGTTAGAACGCACAGCAACACAGATCCGAACACGGATACAACCTACGATCCTGGTACAGATACTCCATTCCCATGGCAAAAACTTGTAGATGCTCATGCTTGGAAAGGTCCTTGGAAAACACAAGACATCGGTGGCAAAACTGGTGAGTCAACTTATTTCCCAGGAGATGTAGTTTCAGTTGCAGGTACAATATATAGATGTATACTAACACACGAAGCAAATTCATCAGATGCTAAACCACCGTTAGACTTTGCATCTGAAAACGTTGGACCATATTGGGTATTATTAGCACAAGGTCACGCACCAAACGTATTGGAATATCCAGGTGATGTTAAAACAGTACAATCAGATTCAACAAGATTAAGAATAGGTTTAGGAACGGCGGGACAATTATTAAAAGTAAACACAAACGGTTTACCTTATTGGGAAGACTTTGAAGTAGTACAAAAAGTTTTCTATGTTGCTCCAGAAGGAAATGACACAATTAATAATGGAGATAAATTATCTGCTCCATTCAAAACTATAAAATATGCTTGTGATTACATTCAACAAGATTTAAACAACAGAGCACCAGCAACTGTTTTTGTTAAAACAGGAATTTATGAAGAAATATTACCAATCACAGTTCCAAGAGACGTTGCTATTGTTGGAGATGAATTAAGAAGTACAACAATTAAACCTGCGTCAGGATATGAAACAGGTTATGATATGTTCAGAGTAAACAACGGAACTGGTATTAGAAATTTAAGTTTAATGGGACTAACAGGTTCTTTGGGAGCGATGAATTCCTATGGTACAAAACGTCCAACAGGTGGAGCATTTGTTACCTTAAATCCAGGAACAGGTCCAACAGACGCAAGTGCATGGATTACAAGTAAATCTTGTTATGTACAAAACGTTTCTACATTTGGTACAGGTTGTATTGGAATGAAAGTAGACGGCGATTTACACAATGGTGGTAACAAATCAATTGTTGCCAATGACTTTACACAGGTAATTGACCAAGGTATTGGTTATTGGGCAAACGGTGAAGGTAAATCGGAACTTGTATCTGTGTTTACGTACTATTGCCACATAGGTTATCTTGCTACAAACGGTGGAAAAGTTAGAGCAACAAACGGAAACAATTCATATGGAGATTTTGGTTCGGTTGCAGAAGGTGTTACACCAACTGAAACAGCAATTACGGCAAAAATTAACAACAGAACAAAAGAAGCGACTGTTGACGCAGTTTACAATGATGAAAACGAAATATTTGCATTTGCTTATGCTCATGCAGGTCAGGATTACACATCAGGAACAATTACAATTTCAGGTTCAGGTGCAGGAGCGGCAGGTACTCTTGGATATGCAAACACACGTGATGGTGGTGTAAACAGAATTAGATTAATGGGTCCTGGAGATTCTACTCCAGCAGGAGGTGCCGGTTATACAAGTATATCTGGTCCAGCAATTTCAGGTGATAAAACATCTATCAAACTTAATGCACAATTTCAAGGTACGTCGGCACAGACTATTGGACAAAGAATATACATAAGAGAAGGTACAGGTAGAGGACAGTACGCGATAGTTGATACTTTTAACGAAGTGACAAAAGTTGCAACAGTTAAAAAAGAATTTGATAATACACCAGGTTGGCAACATTTACTAGGTGGCTTCCCGATTGCGGCTGTATTAGATCCATCTACAAAATATTTCATCGAGCCTAGAGCCAGTTTTGCAGAACCAAGTTATACTAGCACAACTCCAAATTTAGCGATAGCAGGTGATTATCAAGTTGGTTGTCATGGAAGAATAGGTTCTTCTAACATCACAGTATTATTAGGTTCTGGCAGAGGTTCTAGAACATCAGACGGTACAAACTTTACTACTTGTAGTGGTGTATCCACAACTACTTGGAATGATATCGAAGCAAATCAAAATAAATTTATAGCAGTTTCGTCAAGCGGTGTAGTAAACACATCTAACGATGGTGCTACATGGAGTGACATAAGTGGTTCAGTTGGTTCAGACACATTCACAGGTGTTGCGGCGATTGGAACAACTTGGATAATTGTATCAGACACAGGTATTATATATCGTTCAACAGATAACGGTTCAAGTTGGACAAACTCACAAGTAGAACCATATGATGGTTCAACTCCGATATTTAAATATGTTGCGGCAGGTAACGGATTGTTTATAACTTCTAACCAATACGGACAAACTTGGGAATCAGTTGATGATGGTGTTACATGGCAATTGGCGGCAATAGTTGGTGGACAAGGTGTAGGTGGTTACAAATATCTTGCAAAAGATTTAGTTTTCAAAAATGGAAAATTCTTAATGCCTGTACAAGATTCACCATTAGATGATTCAACGTCATTGAATAAAATTTTTGTAACAAACGCTAACGTGGCACAAAGTTCTACAAGTGCAGTTACAACTTGGACTGAATCAGATACTTTACCACACAGTGGACCTTACAAAGTTACAGGTATGCAAGGAACTTTTGTGGCAATCACTGCAAATGGTGAGGTAGCATACAGTTACGATGGTATGTGTTGGAAACAATTAACAGGAACACTTTCAGGAACATATGACAAAATTGTTGAAGGAAGAAATTCAGGTGGTTACTTTATTCCACTAAAAACAACTGCAATGAGTTCAGCAACTGTAATGAAAAAAGGTGCTCCACCATTAGCAAGAGTTATTACAAACGCAGGAAAACTTTCAAAAGTACAAATTTTTGATCCAGGAAGTGGTTATTCGGCGGCGCCTAACATAACAATTACTGATAATAGAAATACTATAGATGCACAACTGCAATGTAGAATTGCAAATGGTGTACTAGGGCAACCTACATTTACAAACAGAGGTACAGGATTTATAAATGTAAGTGCAACAATTACTGGTGATGGTTTAGCAGATGAATATCAAGTTGGAAAAGTTGTACAAATAAAAGATTTATCACGTGAACCTGGTCCAGGAGACTTGTTATACGTGACTGGAATCGCAGATCAAATATATAGAGTTACACAAATTACAAACGTAAGTGGAAGTGCACCAAACTTATCAGCAACGTTTAGAATATCACCAAGTTTTAAAGAAAATGAATCTCCGGATCATGAAACAACGTTAACTATCAGACAACAATATTCACAAATTAGATTAACTGGACACGACTTCCTAGATATAGGTACTGGTGGAACAAGCACAACAAACTATCCAGACTTATACACTAACCTAGGATTTACTACTGGTTATGAAGCACAACAAAATAAAGAAGTTAAAATGAGTGGTGGTGGAAGAGTATTCTACACTTCAACTGACCAAGATGGTAACTTTAGAACAGGTGAATTGTTTGAAGTAGAACAGTCAACAGGTATTGTAACACTAAACGCAGACTTATTCAACCTATCAGGATTAAGTGAATTAAGTTTAGGTGGTGTTGTATTAGGTGGTACAGAAGTTGTAATTAGAGAATTTAGTACAGACGAAACTATGTCTGCCAACTCTAATGAAAAAGTTCCAACGCAGAAAGCAGTTGTTTCTTACATTGGAAACAGAGTATCTGGCGGTGGTGCTAACTTGAACGTTTCTGGATTTAGAGCAGGTCAAGTTAAAGTAAGAAATGCCGAAATATTTAACGAAGCATTTCCAACTAATGGAACTATTACGTTCCCACAAACCACTGAATTAGCAGGTGGAATTGACGGTTACTTGATGGCATTAAACTATTTTACAGGTGGTGTTGCAAGTACAGAATTAAATGAAGGAGATCCGATTAGTGCAACAGACCCATCTAACGGATATGGACAATAATGATAAATAACTTTAATAAGAGGAAATTTTAACCCATGGCAGAGTTTAAACTAGGTAGAATACGTTTTGTATGGAAAGGTGCTTGGTACACGAGCACTATATACAGTGTAGATGACGTTGTAAGATACGGTGGTAGAACATATATCTGTGTTGTCAACCACACGGCTAACGCATCATTTCAAGTTGATTTAACAGCGGCAAATTGGGCGTTGATGTCCGATGGTCAAGAATGGAAAGGCGATTGGAGTCTTAACACAACTTACAAACCAAACGATATTGTAAAATACGGTGGTTACATTTACATTGCTAACACAGGACACACATCTAGTTCAAGTGCATCAGACGGATTAGAAGTTGATTCTTCTAAATGGGATTTATTCATTGAAGGTTTTGATTACAAATCATCTTGGGCAATCAACACAAGATACAAAGTTAACGATTTAGTAAAATACGGCGGAGTAGTTTATCTTTGTATAACAGAACACACTTCAGCGGCAACAACCGCAGATGGTTTAGAAACTGATCAAGCGAAATGGGAAGCATTTTCAAAAGGATTCAATTGGTTAAACACTTGGGCAACTAGCACAAGATACAAATCAAAAGACACAGTTTCATATGGTGGACAGATTTATGTTTGTATAACAGGTCACACATCAAACGCATCGGCGGCATCAGGATTAGAAGCCGACCAAGCGAAATGGGAATACCTACACAAAGGTATAGAGTACAAAGGTGCTTTCGCAGGTACAACAAGATACAAAGCAAACGATGTTGTTAAAGGTGGAGCAAACTTATACATCTGTACAACAGGTTACACATCAACAACAGATATAAATGCAGATGCATCTAACTGGTCATTATTTGTTCCAGGTTTAGAATTTGAAGATTCATGGAGTTCAGCAACAAAATATCAACCAGGTGACACAGTTACTTACGGTGGTTACCAATATGTTGCAAAAACTTTAAACGAAAATAAAGTTCCGTCAACGCAAACAAGTGACTGGGCATTATTTGTAACAGGCTTTAATTTAAGAGGCGACTACAACAACGGAACAGCATACAAAACTGGTGACGTTGTAAGAGTTGGTGGTTTCACTTACATAAACATTGCAGACTCAACAGGTAATAGACCACCTAACGTTGTATACTGGAACAAACTTAATGAAGGTATGTACTGGAAAGGCAACTGGGCCAATGCAACTTATTACGACAAAGGTGATATTGTAAGAGGAACATTAAACACAGATACATCTTATATTTGTGTTGGTTCGCACACATCGAACAATCAAGCACCAAGCACAATCAATCAACCAGATTATCCAGCAGGAGCAGGTGTAGACACATCTAACTGGCAATTATTATCAGGCGGTCCTGAAAATGATGTATTATCTGCACAAGGTGATATTTTAATTTACGGTGCATCTGGTCCACAAAGATTACCAATTGGCACATCGGGACAAGCATTAGTTGTTAATGCGGCAGGTACTTTACCAGAATGGGGCAACGTAGGTAAAATTGATCAAGTTTATTATGTAAGTCCAAATGGAACGGACAAACCAGCACCAACATCAGGTGTAACTTTAGATAGAGCATGGAAAACAATTAGATATGCACTTCATGAAATAGATAAAGGTCCTAGAAACCCACAAGCGGCTTATATGCTTACAAGAAACAAAGCATACATCCAAGATGAAACTATTGCTTGGATCAATGCACAGATTGCCGGTAACGTTCCACCATTTACAACTTCGTTCACATACGGCGCAGTAAAATGTAGAAGAGACATTGGTATAATCATTGACGCAACAATCTATGACTTAACACACGGTGGAAACATTAAATCAAGATTTGCGGCATTAAATTACTTTACACCAGCAGGTGCTTCTTATGTAACAGGACAAACGTCTGAAACAGCGGCGTCTATTGTTCAGGCAAGTGCTATTGCTAAATTAGTTGTTGCAAACGGAACACACAGTAACTTACAAGGTTCAACACCTAAGTATGCAAATGCGGCTTACACAGCAGAAGAAGGTACAACTACACTAATTGAAACATTGATGAAATATTCATCAGATGCAATCACGGCAGGTAACGTAACAAGTGTACCAGTAGCAAACAATCCAAACATTACTTTAAATGTTAAAACAGGAATTTACAACGAAATTCTTCCAATGAGAGTTTCAAGAAACACAGCAGTTGTTGGAGATGAATTAAGATCAACAAACATCAGACCAGCGGCTTCAGTTGTTAACTCTTCAGATGTACAATACAGTCTACAAGGTATACAACGTATGGAAGCAATTATAAGCGATGTTGTACAAAACAACTCAGTAACAAAAACACCATCAGGTGGTGTTGTGTCAGTTACTATGCCAGGTGGTTACATAGGTGTAACTCAAGGTACAGGAACAGCAGTTTCTTCAACTGGTGGTGATGGTACAGGTGCAACATTTAATATCACAACTAACGCATTTGGTTTCGTAACTAATTTAACAGTGGCGGCTCCAGGACAAAGTTATATAATTGGAAACAATATTACAATACCAGCAAGTACAGTTATCGTTGGAACAAGTGGTAACACAACACTTGGTGTTGCAGTTACTTTCCCAGTTACAGCAGTAACTTCAGGAAACACACTAACACAGAACACAGATGCTCCGGCAGGTAACGCGACTGTTGGTACTAGAGCGGCTACAATCGCTGATCAAATTGAGAAGTACATTGACTTCAAAATCAACGCAAACGGTTCGGAACCAGCACTTCAAGGTAGCAATATTGCTGAATTTACAGCGGCTTACACAGATGCAAGATTAAGACTTTTAGCAAACAAAGAATTTATTGCCAAAGAGGCGGCTGAATATGTGAAAAGACAAAACCCAGGCGTAAGTTTTGTTGTTGCAGATTGTGAAGATGACATCAAAGATTACGTAGACGGAATTATTCACGACTTACAATACACTGGTAACCAAAGATCATTACAAGGTGCAGAATGGTATGTGAACGCAGTACAAGGTTCAACTACTAAAAATATGTTCCATATGAGAAATGCAACTGGTTTAAGAAACTGTACACTACAAGGTTTAACAGGAACACTAGGATCAGCAAACAGTTATGGTACAAAACGTCCATCAGCAGGTGCTTTTGTTTCACTAGATCCAGGATACGGTCCACAAGATTACAAAACATGGATTGCTACTCCGGCGGCAGGTACATTATCATACACACCAACTAATGGTACATATGATCCTGCAACAGGAACAACAGTATTAACAATTGGTGCTCACAACATGGAAGCAGGTGAGTCTGTTAGAATTACAACAGCAAGTTTAAGTTTCCAATGTTCACAGGACAACTACAACACAACTCATGCTTATCCAAGAACAACTGACCCAGCGGCAGGTAAAGAATTATTAATCGAAGCAGTCACTGACACAACAATTCAAGTTAATGTTGGTGCAAGTGGCGGCGGAGACCAATACATTCACAGATGGGTAAGTGCATCAGCAAACTCAGTACAACAAGAAGTTGTATGTAGAGTAGGTGGTAGATCACCTTACGTACAAAACGTAACAAACTTTGGTACAGCGGCAATTGGATTAAAAATTGATGGTAACTTACACGAAGGTGGTAACGATTCAATCGTTGCTAATGACTTCACACAGGTAATTTCCGATGGTATAGGTGCTTGGGTAACTAACTTAGGTAGAGCAGAACTTGTTTCTGTATTCTCATACTACGGACACATAGGTTACCTTGCAGAGAACGGTGGAAAAATTAGAGCAACAAACGGTAACTCATCATATGGTGACTTTGGTTGTGTGTCAGAAGGTGTTGACTCAACAGAAGTTCCAATTACAGCAACAGTTGACAACAGATCAACAGATGCACTTGCAGATGTATTCACAGACGGAAGTGCGATACAGGCGCTATTCTACAAAAACGCAGGTAGAGAATATGTTGCTAACCAAGTAACTTTAACTTTCTCAGGTGATGGTTACGGATTGAACACACCAGCGGCAACAGTTAATACAGGTGGTATATACGAAATTAGAGTAACTGATCCAGCAGGTAACAACTTGGGTGGTGACGGTTACATTACAACAACTAACTCAGCACAAACAGGAACAACAACACAGATCACTTTAGCGGCGGCAGACAGCAGAGCCTCAAGTGCTTATGTTGGTATGTTCTTATTAATTACAGAAGGTAAAGGTGCAGGTCAATATGGTTACATTGACACTTACAGTTCAGCAAGTAAAATTGCAACAATTAAAAAACTTTCAGACAACAGTGCAGGTTTTGATGTACTAGGTGGCGTAAGTGTTGAAGCAAGTTTAGATTCTACAACAACTTATGAAATTACTCCAAGAGTACAGATAGGTGCACCGGCAGGAGATGGTTCAACTGCAACAAGAAACGCAGTTGGTATAGCAACAGTTGTAACAAATAAAATTACACAAATTAGAATGATCGATTGTGGTGCTTCTTACACAACTGCACCAACAATAACACTTGTTGATCCTAACAACACAGCGGACGCAACATTACAATCTTACATTGGTGATGGTGTGTTAGGTCCACCAACATTTGTTGCAAGAGGTATTGATTACAAAACAGCGGCAGTAACTATAACTGCACAAGGTACACAGGCAACTGTGACAGGTATCACACAGGCTGGACCTGCAGTGGTAACAACACAGGCGGCTCACAACTTTAGCACAGGTGATAGAGTTAAATTCACTGGTATAGTTGGAATGATAGAATTGAATACTGCTGTGTTCTATTATGTAAAAACTATAAACGCAACTACATTTTATCTTTTTGCTGATAATGACTTTTTAGTTCCAATAGATTCAACAAATTACACTGCATACTCAAGTGGTGGTACAGCAGAATTGTTTGGTGGATTTAGAGATTCACATCAATCAGGCAAATACATACAAGTAGAAAATTTAAGTGCTTTACCAAGAGCAGGAGCAAACATCGAGTTTGGTCACAGACCAGGCATTTACTACAAACTAGTTGCTATCACTAGTCAACTTGGAACACAAACACCTTACAGTGCATTGTTACAAGTTTCACCAAACGTGACGGCGCAGTATGCACCTGACCATGGAACAAGTTTATCTATAAGAATTAGATATTCACAAAACAGATTAACAGGACACGATTTCTTAGATATTGGTACTGGTAACTTCACTTCAACGAATTATCCAGGCTCACCAAATCAGAATCCAATACCGGCTAACGAAACTGTTGAAGGCGGCGGAGGTAGAGTATTCTTTACTTCAACTGACCAAGACGGTAACTTCAGAGTTGGTGACTTGTTCAACGTAGAACAGGCAACAGGTATTGCGTCATTGAATGCAGATGCATTCAACATTTCAGGACTACAAGAATTACAGTTGGGAGATCTAGCATTAGGAGGATCTAGTGCTTCAATTAACGAGTTTTCAACTGATGGAACGATGGCGGCTAACTCAGACGCTATTGTACCAACACAAAGAGCAATACGAACTTATATCGCTTCACAGATCGGTGGTGGTGCTAGTTCGCTCAATGTTAACTTAATTACTGCTGGATTAGTGGTAATTACGGGTAATACAATAAGTACAAGTAACAACAGTAAAATTACTATTAGCAGTGTTGCAAACTTCACAAAAGGTGTAACTGGTGTGCCAATAGCGATGAATATGTTGATACATAGTTAATAATAAAAAGAAGGAGAAAAGGACATGGCATCAGGAAGAATAGGAAAAGCAAATCTTACTGCCGCTACCAATACCACTGTGTATACGACACCTGCTTCAACTTTCACGGTTGCATCAGTATCGTTTTGTAACAGAGGTAATCAAGCCATTAGTGTCAGATTAGCGGTGGCGGATAGTGCAACTCCAGATAACGCAGAATTTGTTGAATTTGAAACAGAAATTCTGTCTCATGGGGTGTTAGAAAGAACAGGTTTGGTACTGAGTGCAACACAGAAATTGGTTGCATACTCTAGTGCGGCTAACGTAAGTGTGGTAGTTACTGGTATAGAAACAAGTACTGCTTAATTTTGTGTAGAATAACATAAATAGTATAAACGAAGGAAACAAAAAAAATGGGAAGATACATATCAACAACTGGAACTGCTGGAGTATCCACTAAAATAGTGAGTACAACACACCAAGCGGCGGTAAATGAGAGAATCTTAGCAAACAGTTCTTCAGGAACGTTTACAATAACGTTACCTACGAACACTAGTTTATTGACAAATGATACAATTCAAATCATCGACGCAAACTCTAGTTTCGGAACTAACGCGGTAACTGTTGCAAGAAATTCATCTTTAATTCAAGGAGCGGCAGACGATTTGACTCTTGACTTAAATGGTGCAATAGTAACTTTAATTTACACAGGTTCGACTTATGGTTGGATCGTAGGTGCTGTATAATATTTTTTATTATACTACACTTATAAAACTAATTGGGAATCGGAGACTATGGCAAGTTTAAAATCATTACTCGGTACAAAGCAAGATGCATTCGTATCGGTTGCGGAATCTAACCTAGAAAAAGGTCAGATTTTTACATACCATAACGGTGCAAACTACTCTAGAATATGGTGCGGATTTTGTTTCCATCCAAGCGTATCTGGAACAGCAGTAGTAGAGGCGTGGGGAGCAGGTGGCTCTGGCGCTGAGATGTGTTGTTGCGGTTTTGGTCTTCCAGGTAACTCAGGTGCCTATGTTAAGAAAACAGTTGTGATGTCAGTCGGCGACTACATTTGTGGTTGTACTGGTATATCTTGCGGAAATTCATCAGATTTATGTTTTAGAGGTTGTTCAGAACCTACCATGTTAAGATTTTGCATAGGTGGCGCAGAGACTTGCGTGTGTGCAGAAGGTGGTAGAGGTGGAATAACTTATTGTTCAACTAATAACAGTTTTTATTGTTGCTACAGAGCAAATGGTTTCTGTGTAACAAAAACAGACAATAACCAATGTGGAATTATTTGTAACCAATGTAACGGTGCATGGGTAGCCTGTGCATACGGTGGTGAAACAAATAAACCAGGATTAAATTCTTGTGTATCAGCATTTGGTTGTTATCCATCATGTATTTGTATGTTTAATCACCACATTCCAACTCCAGCGGGACAAGGTTCCAAAGAGGGAAGGATGATTGTATATACAAATGACAACAGTAACGATTTTGCACAATGGTCAGGTCAAGGTCATCACCAACACAGAGCAAATTTAGGATCAGGTAGATTTCCAACAGGCGGTATACCTTGGTCATCTTGTTGGGGTTTCAGTGGTGCTTGTGGTTGTTATGAAAACGACGGTTGTGTTCCAGTGCTTCCAGTAGGAACTGGTGGTAGAGGACCTAACCCTTGTCCAGGTGTTAGAGATCACGCAATCAGAGGTGGCTTTGGAGCAGTAAGGATTAGATTTATTAGTTAAGGATTTATTATGGCAAGTTTAACAACATTATTACAAACCAAATATGATTTTGCAGTAGGTAACGAGACTAACCTAGAGCAAGGAAGAATTTATCAGTACTATCCAGGCAGTGCTAGAGGTACAAACTTTAGATGTCACGTATGTTGGGTAGCACCATCGGCTGGTACAGCAACTATTGAGATATGGGGTGCTGGTGGATCAGGTGCAGAGATGTGCTGTTGTGGATTTGGTATTAACGGAAATCCAGGAGCATACAGTAAAAAAGTTTTAACAATGGCATCAGGCTGTTTCATTTGTGGAATAGTTGGTCAGTCATGTGGTAACGCAGATGACCTATGTCACAGAGGTACTTCAGAGTCAACACAAATTTGTTGGTTTGCAGGCGGTGCCGACGGTTGTATGTGTGCCCAAGGTGGTAAGGGTGGTTACTCTTACTGTTCAACAGGTAACTCAGGTTACTGTTGTTTTGTAGCAGGTGCTTTCTGTAACACACAAGGCGGAGATTCATACTGCGGAATTATTTGTAACTTTAAAGATTCATCAAGTGAACCAACTTTCTGTGCCCAAGCATATGGCGGAGATAATAACTGCTACGGCGGATTCAGTTGTTTCTATTTTAGAGGATGTCAACCAAACTGTAACTGTAGACAAGTTCCAGTTCTTAGATTCCCACCAGGACAGATATCTACAAAAGGTGGTGAAGTACACTACACATTAGATTCTGACAATGGAAGATCACAATGGTCAGGAATGGGTGGTTGGATGAATGCCTCACACGGATTTAACCTTGCAACAAGATCACCAACACAGGGTGGTCCATACACTGCTTGTTGGACAGGTAACAGAAGTTGCGGTTGTTATCAAGCAAATGGTTGTATACCTTTCATGCCAGCAGGAATTGGTGGACAAGGTCCAAGACCATGTGATGGTGTAAGAGATCACGCACACAGAGGTGGTCATGGTATGATTAGAATTAAATTTGTAAGTACTACTAGTGATTACGATCTAGATAGTGCACCGTAAGGATAAGGAGTAAATATAGTATATGGCTAGTTTAAAAGGATTATTAACTAATAGAAACCCAGCAGAGATGGTTGAGGAAAACCTAGAGACTGGATATATCTACGTATGGACTCCAGGTACTAACTACACTAACTTTTGTAATGGTGTATGTTGGACGGCTCCAGCGGCTGGTAAGGCTCACATAGAAATATGGGGAGCAGGCGGTTCAGGTGCTAGAATGTGTTGTTGTGGTGACGGATTACCAGGCAACGCAGGTGGATATTCTTATAGAGAAATTACTGTAGAAGCAAACGACACACTAACAGGATGTACAGGTATGCCTTGTCAGGCTCACCCATTATGTCACTCAGGATGTTCTAACCCAACAGGTATTTGTTGGATAACAGCATCTAACGGAAATGGCTGTATGTGTGCAAGAGGTGGTTACGGTGGAAAATCAATGTGTACAACAGGAAGTTCTTTATACTGTTGTTACAGAGCACAAGGATTCTGCACTGTAAGATGTAACAATGATAACTGTGGACTAGTTTGTAACGTATGTACAGACGGTAGTACAGATTCATGGCAGTCGTGTGCTTATGGTGGAACAATTAACTGTTGCGGACAATTCGGTTGTGTATCATTCTTTGGATGTTGCCCACACTGTAAATGTAGATTCCAGCAACACGTTCCGATTCCAGCAGGACAATTTGCTGTTAACGGTGCGTTGATTACTTTCCAGAAAGAGTCGGATGGAACTCCGATGTCTAACTGGTCAGGTAACCAAATATTCCAATACTATGCGGCTTTGAACTCAGCATCTAAAACGCCAAGACAAGGAACTCCAGACTCACACTGTTGGAGATCAGATAGAGCGTGTGGATGTTATGAAATGCAAGGATGTAACAACTATCTACCAGTGGGTGGTGGCGGAATTGGCCCTAACCCATGTCCTGATGTAAGAGATCACGGAATCAGAGGTGGATTCGGAGGAGTAAGAATCAGATTTGTTGCTTCATAATAATTGAAGTTAGATAAATAAAACTGTAAGAGGATAAAAACAATGTTTACAAAAGAATTTAGTATAGCAATGCCAAATGAACCACTAAAGAACGACTTTAGTGACAACACAACTATCACAGGAACTTACAAAGGTCCAAGATACATTAAAATCGAGTACAACAACGAATCTAAAGTTGTTGGTAACTGGATTGATGAAGGTGACACAGAGGCAGAATTTGCAGGTAACCCAGTAGCAGAAGGTTATACATCAACAACTTTAGACGCAGATGTTGATACAAAATGGGTTGCATACATAACAGGTTTTTATTCAACAGGTGACGTTGCTGACTACGAAGAAGACTTAGGCACAACAGATGGTAACGGTGACGCAGAAAAATTTACTTTTTACTGGCACGATGGTTCAGGTGTACTTGCACAGATTTACAATCAAGGCACAATGAAATTTGAAGACGGTGCTATCACAGAACCTTCAGTAAGAGTTCACACAGTATCAGAAGCAGATTTCACAGAATCAGTAAACAGCCATATTGCTAACGCAACAACAGAAGCGGCAAGAGATGTTTACTCAGATGATGAAAAAACGGCTATCAATGCTTACAAATCTACACTAGAAGGTTTAAGCACAAAATACAGTGGTAAAGATCACTGGAAAATTCCTTTCCCACAACAACCAGACTACAAATAATAATTTGCCATGGCAACTGTAACAAGAGTAAACGGATCAGGTCTTTCAACAGCAGGAAACGTTTTTTACCCAGGTGCATTTGCATTTAAAATTTTAGTAAAAATTGCAAACGGTACAGCAGTTGATTTAAGAGCAGAAGATGATGCCCTTGACGAAACAGTAGAAGCAATTTGCAAAGAAATTAATCCTTTAGTTTATTGTACTACAGACGACAACAGTGGGACAATGACTGTTGTATGTGATAACAGTGCAACAGCGGCGGACTTACAAGCACGTATTAGACTAATTGGTAGAGCGGAAAACTATCCAACAAGCACAGTTACAGCAGTTGGACCAAATACTATTGATACAAGCGGTACATTAGTAACTCTCGCGGCAACATTAACAGCAACGTAATCCAAAAAACACCAATCATTTTTAAAAGCAAGGTTTCGTTCACAAAATAAGTACGAGTATGCCTTACAAAAAGATTGAAGTAGATGAAGCAGACAAATACTCACAAGATGATTTGAATCATCTCACATTTATCAACAATAAAATCCCATTCGACGTCACACTACCAAATCAACCATACGTAGACGATTTCAGCGAAGGTGTAACTCACCCTTGTTTTTACACAGGACTGAATTTCATGAGAGTCAATAGACGTATCAAGGATGGATTGATATTGGAAGTGCTTGTGGAAGCAATGAGCCTGGAAGAAATAGAATCCAGAAAGATTATTCACGACGAGGGTTGCGACAGTTTTATAATTGATGCGAGAGAATATCCATGGGAAGCGGCTTTTATCAGTGGTAGATACTATCATGAAGATGTTCCAAACTATGTAGAGGAAATAGGCACAACAGATTTCTGGGGCAAACCAGAAGTTTGGGAGTATGTGCATTCACCTGAAACAGGATTAATGGCACAAATTTATTATGTGGGATCAATGCATTACAACGACGGCAAATATAGCACACCAAAATTTAGAGCACACATAATCGAACGCGAATCATTTGATATGAACGTACAGGTACACATCAAAGACTGTGTTAGAGAAGCAAAAAGAGATGTTTACAACACGGAAGAAAGAGATTATATTATTAAGTATGGTGAATGGTTAAAAACAGTGCCTCAAACATACAAAAATATCAAGCATTGGAAGATATTATTCCCTCAACTTCCCGAGTTTAAACCCTAATCAGACTTAACATACCTTTAGCAGACCAATCATTAAATAAATTATATGAGCAATTCGAAAAGACCTAAG
>CEVS01042317.1_pt1 | contig 16646 bp, 8 predicted proteins | sample 361571 | NCBI WGS metagenome assembly CEVS01 (sample SAMEA2623850, study PRJEB7988) | marine metagenome | isolation source: saline water (ENVO:00002010), including | reverse complement strand
AGAACGGATGGAATAACCATACACGGACCATCCTGGATGAAGCAACGGGTCCACGACTTGGGCATCCGCCTCGGAGATGTTCAACCCTCCAGAACAATGTTTCCTGCCTTCGCCGACCATGAGCGAGAGGAGATCCTTGTCAGCACAACATCTCCACTGCAAACCTTGGCCATTTGCGGACGGCATGAGCCATCCATCGACATTCTCTGGTTGCCCATGATACCAACTGAAGCGTGGGAGACCATTGCCTCGATGACCAACGACCTCCTCAATGCGGGTTATCCTGGCTGCCTTGGTTGCGGTGGGCCCCAATCCGAACAACCATGGAACGAAACTCAAAGCCGCAAATCCATGAACGACTCCAATGAAAGTCCCCCATGAAATGATTCATTTCATGCGCACGAAGGAAAGCAACCCAATACCTAAGGAGGGTTCAAGTATGGTCGTCGTTGGGCTTTCAACACATGTCCATCGTCATCATCGCTGAGAAACCCAGTGTTGCCGAGGACCTTGCCAACGTCTTAGGAGTTGGTAAAAAACTCGAAACTCACTGGCACAGCGAGGACATTATTATCACGTGGGCCATTGGCCACCTCTTGGAACTCAAGTACATGGATGACTACGACAGCGAGTTCAAGAATTGGAGGGGAACCATTGACCGTTTACCGTTCATTCCTGATGCCTTCCAGTACAAACCCAAGGGAGGCCGGGGCAAGAAACAATTGTCTGCTATTTTGAAGCTCATGAAGGACAAATCGGTCACCGAAATCGTCAATGCGTGCGACGCAGCACGTGAGGGTGAATTGATTTTCAGAACCATCCTTGAACATTCCAAAGTCAAAACACCAACGTCGAGGATGTGGATGCAATCCATGACCTACGACGCCATGCTCAAAGCATTTGAAACCAGAAAATCTGGAGACACCTACCAAGCTCTGAGTGATGCGGCCTACTCCCGTTCCAGGGCAGATTGGATCATTGGAATGAACGGTTCACGCATTGCAACCCGTTTGCCCCAAAATAGAGACCGTTCAGCCAATTCCCTCGGTCGTGTGCAAACCGCCACCCTTGCCCTTGTTGTTGACCACGAACTCGAGGTTTTATCCCACATCCCCGTTCCGTATTGGCAACTCAACGCCACTTTTGGTGCAGGTGAAGCCAATTGGACTGGACGCTGGGAACGGACAGGACACAAGGACGACCCTAACCGGCCTGAATACAAATCCCATCGCATTATGGAAGCCTCAGAAAAAGAGGAAATAGAAACCATGCTGGCCTCCTCGGGAGGCTTCACGACAGAAGAAAAGAGCCGTGTAAAAAAGGAACAACCTCCGCTAAATTTTGATTTGACAACGCTCCAAAAGCGAGCCAATAGCATGTGGTCATGGTCAGCAAAGCGAACCCTCGGCGTCGCTCAAGACCTGTATGATAAATTCAAATTGACCACCTACCCGAGAACCGATTCAAAATACCTCCCGGAAGACATGCCCGAAACGGTAGCGAAGACATTGGACAACCTCGGCGGTCAAAGCGACTACACAGAGCATGTGAAACGCCTTCAAAGCGAGGGGTTGTCCAATTCCAAGAGGAACTTCAACAGCGGCAAAGTGTCCGACCACTATGCCATTATCCCCACTGGGCAGACGCCGCCGCTAAATTTTGGTGGAGACCATGGGAAACTCTACGATATGATTGTTCGAAATTTCCTCGCCTCTTGGCATCCGCCATCTGAATGGACGGTTACGAAGCGCATCACCCGCAAATCGGGTCATCAGTTCATCAAAGAAGTTGAGCAAATCGCCTCACCGGGGTGGAGAGCCGTCGTTCCCAAAAAGGACAAGGTCCCCGAAGGTTGGGGAAATCTTCCAAGTAATCCTTGTGATTCAAGCCTTGAATCCCACGAATTTTCTGAAGAATTGAGTAAGCCCAAAAACCGACTCAAGGAAGCAAGCCTCCTCCAGTTGATGGAACATGCAGGAAAGCACATTGAGGATGATGAACTCGCCGATGCGATGAAGGAAAAGGGCCTTGGCACCCCTGCTACGCGGGCCGACACCATTGAGAAACTCCTCAACAGGAAATACATCCGCCGTTCTCGAAACGGCACCATTAGTGCTGCTCCACACGGGATTCGAATGATCGATGTTCTTCGAAGAATCCCCGTTGAATGGATCACATCACCCGAACTCACCGGCGACATGGAAGCCTCCCTTCTCGCCGTTCAGCGTGGAGATGAACCCATGGAAACTTACATGCAGAAAATTATCCAACAAACCCAAACGATGGTTGACCGCATTCGCGAACACGACCGCAATACCTTGTACCTCAATGAGCCAAGCCTCGGGGCGTGCCCATCTTGCAATGGAAACGTGATGGAAAACACACTGGCCTACCAATGCGAACATAACGAGGGGCGCAACAAGGGGTGTTCCTTCGTCTTCTGGAAAGACACTTCTGGCCGTTGGTTTGATCGAACTACGGCCTCACGGTTGCTTGAAAATCAATCACTTGAAAATGTCCATGGTTTCTTTTCACAAGCTGGAGAAGGCTATGATACATCGATTGAACTCAAAAATGATGGAAAGGTCGTCAGCAAAGGTTCAGGAAGCGACGAGGCTACCGAAGACGATGAGGTCCTTTGCCCCTGTCCAACCTGCGAGCAAGGTTCCATTAGAATTACCAAAACTGCTTATGTTTGTGATGACACGGAATGCAACTTCAGAGGTATGCAAAACGTGATGTGTAAACGGATCATTACACCCGCAGAAGCAAAACCGATTTTTACGGAAGGAAAATCAACCCTGTTGGAGGACTTCACCTCTCGGCGCAACAAACCGTTCAATGCCTTCCTTAAACTTGACAAGAACAGAGTCACTTACGACTTCCCTCCTCGTGCTGCCGCAGCCGACGCAAAGCGATTCCCTGTGGAAGCCGGTGTGGTCGCTGTGTGTCCAAAAACCAAAGCCAACATCGTTGAGACCGAAACCCACTATACGACAGAAGATTCCTCCACCGACTGCAAAATTCACATCGAACGTTGTATTTCAAAGCGAGACCTTACCAGAGCCGAGGCCAAGACCTTGGTCGAAACAGGTTCAGTTGGTCCATTTGACGATTTTGTCTCAAAGAAAACCAGCAATCCCTTCAGCGCTTCACTCTACCTCAAAAAGAACCAATCGGTAGGATACAAGTTCGCCAAACGCTCCTAAACACGCCATTGAAGGAAGGAAGGTTGAAACAATACCTTTCACAGGCAAAAACATGGACCACTGGGACTATGACGTTGTTATCGTCGGTGCTGGACCGGTTGGAGGTAGGGCAGCGACCCTCCTCAGTGGAAACGGTCTCAAGGTCTTGATGCTTGAAGAACATGAAGAAATAGGTCGACCATTCCAATGCGCCGGTTTGGTGACCCCTTCCGCCATGGACGTGGTCGAAGGCTACCACACGGTCCTCGAAGAGGTGGATGGAGCGTTGATTCACGGACCCAGTGGTACGCTTGTTCCAGTGGGCACCGAAGGGACATTGCGAACCTACGTTGTTTGTCGTAAGCGGTTTGACCAATACGTGGTCCAACAGGGGATGGAGGCAGGGGCTGAACTCTGGCTCAACTCGGTCCCAACTCAAGCAAGCACCTCATCAACGGGCGTTCAACTCACGGTACGCAGAAACGATGAGAACATTGACCTCACCTGCAAACTCCTCATCGGTGCAGATGGCGCCCATAGTTGGACCCGTAGAACTTTCAAAATGGGCAAACCCAAAGAACTCATGATTGGTTTCCAAACTGAAATCGTGGGATATGAGGGAAGGGACCGGTGGTTGGAGATGTACAGTGGCAGTTCAATTGCCCCGGGGTTCTTTGCGTGGGTGATTCCTTCAGGTTTTGGTACCCATCGCATCGGGTTATGGTCAACTGCCGACCGACTAAACGGAAGGTCGATTGAATCCTGTTATCAAGATCTCATGGACCATCCGCTTTGGAAAGACCGTTTTGAAAACACATCGGAAATAGCCCGATATTGTGGTCCCGTTCCGTCTGGAATGGTCAGAAAGCCGGTTAAGGAAAGGGTCATTCTCCTCGGGGATGCTGCGGGTATGGCCAAGCCGACAACGGGTGGAGGTATTGGCCCAGGATTCCACCAAATCCAATGCATCCATGAAGCGCTCACCAAGGCCATAGAAACGAATTGTTTGAGCGAGCATGACCTCAAAGCCATCACAAAGCAGCCATGGAATGCGATGAAGAAAGAACAAGACAGAGCCAGAACACTGCGCAATCTCCTCGTCAGCGATTGCACTGACGAAATTCTGGACAAGCATTTCCTTAATTTCGCGCATCCCGACACATTGAGCCTCATCAACGCCATTGGAGACATCGAGAAACCAGTACCGCTTGGAATGGCTCTGCTCAAGCAAGTACCGGCCTTCCGCCCCCTCGCACTGAAAGCAGGTATTCGCTTGTTGCTCACGTGAGGTGGAGAAGTGAAACAACTCCACGAACAACACCGCATACGCTACCCTCCGTTTGAGGCATCGCGTTGGGACCCCGAAACCCTACCGGTTGCCGTACGTCAGTTCCCGCTCGGCGAATACGACACCAAGGAAGCCGCCAACCAAGCCGTTCAAGAGCAACCTCCCGCTTTCCGATTGGGCATGGACGATGGATGGCTCATCGAACGGAGCTTTGTCTATGGCGATGAAACGATTGATGTCGTGATTGAAGAGCCTCACCTTGAAGCCGGTAGTTATGTGCGAGCCGTGAAGAAACAACGCCGAGGTTGGTATTTGATTCCAAACCCAATCCACCATATCTTGCGTCAATTCATTAATGGAGTGGTGATCATCCTTCTCGCTTGCTTATTTTACTTGTTTATCTCACCGGTTTTACTGTTCATGAACCTCCCCGTTTACGGTCTTGAAACGGTCCGCTGGGGGTTACTTGACTACCCTGCCTTGGCCGTGTTTGTCGTACCTCTCATCTTTGCCCCACTCTTCATTCGAGTCATGGCTAACCTCATGGAACTCAGTCGTCAAAATCAATTCCTCAAGCGTAATTTACAAACACCCATTGTCGAATTCATCCAACCAAGTGTGGCCGATGAAACCCTCGAACTCAACGTTGACTTCCCCGAATGGGACCCGACATGGAACCATGTGGACGCCATTCTTCGTGTCGGTGTTCTTCCACCATCACGAGAAACGCTCCTCGAAACACTTGACAGAAGCCCAAAACGCCAACCACCTCCCGGCTTGTCAACCGAACTCCCACACCACTGGGAAATCGGACTTGATGACGGCACTGCCGGTGGAGAAGATGCTCCAATGGAACTCAAAGAGGTCAAAGGTGGACTCTACTTGCGCCCGATGCGGATCATGGACCAAGGGGCACCCCAACGTTGGGAGAAAGGCCAAGTTTTGAAATTGCAACCACCCAATCCCCAATGGCCCGGTTCAGTACATACCGAACTCTTGCGAGTTCACTGGGAATGCATTCTAAGAATCGATCGACAGCGAGGAGGAGCGCTTCTTTGGGTTCAGCCACTCAAGGTTGCACATAGCGTCAAAAGAACGATGCTTGAACATCTGCCCCTTCATGACGGTCGAAGCGAACTTGATTTGACATGAGCAACACATTCAAAGACAGCCAAGGCAACCACGCTGTATGCAAGTGCGTCATTTCTCTGCGCTCTTTCTGGTTTCGCTAATGATGTTGGCAGGCTGCCTCGGCGTTACTGAACCAGCACCTGAAATCGAAGAACCCGAAGAACCCAGTTATTCACTCAAGACGACGTGGTTGGTCTCGCCTTCCGAAATCAGCCTCGGCGAGGAAGCCATATTTTCACTTGGTGTTCAACAAGAAGGCGAAGGCGATTGGACCATTGAGCCCACTGTTTTGCAACCCGATTTCAGTCCCGTTTCAGACATTGAATGGACCCAAAATGACGCTGGATACCAACTGAAGTTCACACCCACGGTCACAGGCGGCCACATCGTTTCCATCATCATCAAGAATGCCGGACCAACCGATCTTGTACCTGCGGTCGCACCAATTCTTCTCGACTTGTACGTGAAGGCCCCTCAGGAGCCAGCCCCCATTCTTACAGTCCCCTCTTTCCTTGTGCTCCAGGAACCCAATGTGGTGTGGTTTGAGGGTTCAGTAGATCACCTCTATCCAGAGTCATGCACCGTTTCATACACCATCACGGACGGTAACCAAGGCACCATTGGATTGAATTCTGAAGCTTCATGGAAAGTCCTCGTTGACTTTACTGAGGCCACCCAATCTCACATCATCACGACCCAAGCCAACTGTGGCAAATACAGCCTCTCAAGCGATACTGGAACAACGCAAATCTTCATTGAAGGAGCAGGTGATGATGAGGATGGAGATGGAATACAAGATTCCAATGACCGTTGTCCCTCGGGCATCGGAGCTGACCAGGGATGGCAATCCACGCAAGCCACCGATGGCGACCAAGATGGATGTCGAGACATTGATGAAGACGATGACGATGACAACGATGGTATCGTGGACACGTACGATTTGTGCCCCAGTTCATATGGTTGGGTCAGTACGCCCTCTGCAGATTATGATTACGATGGTTGCCATGACGCCGATGAAGACAGCGATGATGACAACGATGGCGTTGAAGACGTGGACGATTTGTGCCCTATTGGACGAAAAGGATGGGGCTCAAATCGGTACAGTGATTGGGACAACGACGGATGTTCAGATATCGATGAAGACGACAACGACGACAACGACGACCACAGTGATGAAAACGACTCGTGTGCAAAGGGTGTTGCAAACTGGTATTCAGACAACACCACTGACTGGGACAACGATGGATGCGAAGATGCGACAGAAGACGATGACGATGACAACGATGGAGTCAACGATGTGAATTCCACAGGAGACATGCTGGACCAATGTCCACGGACTCCTCTGGATGCTGTGGATGTGAATGAAATCGGTTGTGCAGCGGTTGAAAGGGATACCGATGAAGACGGCGTAAACGATCTGCTTGACCAGTGTGAGGGCACGCCCGCGGGATTGGTAGTCAACACCGTAGGATGCGCTGATATTGACGGCGATGGAGTTTTTGCAAACGTGGATGCTTGTGCTCAATCACCCGCACGTTGGAGTATAGACGAAGTGGGGTGTGCTGTCGTGCAACTTCCCATTGGCTGGACCGACGCCTCCAGTTTGAATGGTCCCATGCAAACGGTTCCACAATTCAGTTTTCCAACCCTTAACGGAAGCTTCAATTTCAACAATCGATGGACTGGCCATGATGTCTACTTTTTCATGTTCAAATACACCGATAGCAGCGGAAACAACAACGGAGCCACATGGGGTCAGAACCCAGGTAAATTCATACGAAATCTACCACTAAACACCCACCTCTTCTACGGTTCTTTTGACAACAGTTACCACAACGATGTCATCCAACAACGCAATGCAGTTTTGGCTGGATTAACGACCTCCGAAGAAGCGCATTGGGATGACCGTATCCACTACATTGACATGGATGCAAGTAACCTCGGAGGCGGTATTGGTTCAATGATAAGCTCATTCAACAGTCCATTCTTCATGGGCATTGATCGATTCCAACTCGCCCGTGAAACAGGCTCCCTTTATGCCTGGACAACCCAGTCAAATGACCCCTACCATCTTTCCTTTGAGCCCAATCAATGGGTGGCTGAATTCCCTACAAAAATTCGTGAACAAGACCCTGCAGTCCACGCTGTCTCAATCATGGATTTTGAGCGCCACTCTGGCGGTTGGCAAGGTGGCTACTCCTCATTTGCCAACGCAACGTTTGACCTGCCAAACAACCTCACATCGTATGATACGTTGGAAGTGTACCACGAGCATGCATGCTACGAACGAACCAACCGGTACCAAAAATCAGATGGTTCGTATGGAGGATGTCACGAATGGGATTACCTAGCATACATGTATGTCTGCGACCGTGCCAATGATTCCGTTTGCAATACGGAGACCATTCGTTGGATTACAACCTACGGCCGAGAAGGAATGTGGCTCACCGATATCTCACCTTACCTCTTCATGTTTGAGGACGGTGAAGAGCGCCGATTCAAGTATGCAGGTGCCAACAAAGGCGATTTGACCGTAACCTTCCTGTTTAGTAATTGGGGAAGCGGGAGCCGTGCAACCAACGGCACCTACGCCTTCAGTGGAGGGCAATTCGACGGCACGTACAACAACGAGTCAAGGCATGTTCGTCAGTTGAATTTCACCGTGCCTTCCTACGCTACAAGCGTTGAGATCGTGGCGACGATTACGGGCCATGGATTCAACCAGGACACGGCCAATTGCGCTGAATTCTGCGATCATGAGCATCACTACACGATGGGACAGCATCAAACGTATGAATGGCATCCAATTGTCTACAACAGTGAAGGATGTGAGAACGAGGTCAACAATGGCGTTGTCGCGAATCAATTTGGCTCATGGCCCTTCGGGCGTGCAGGATGGTGTGCGGGACAGGATGTCAAACAGTGGACATACGACATTACCGATTGGGTCGATAACTCAACCAACAACACCAATCACATCGTGTACCGAGGCTACTACAACGGTGCAGAATACGTTCCCTCTGACGGTATTGGAAACGGTGGTCGAAACATTCGTGCCGTCGTTTGGATTGTGTTCTATGGTCCTACGACATGATGCTCGGTGGCGGTGCTGCGAGGTCGGCGGTGTCTGAAACCACCAGATCGGTTGCCAGATGTTGGTAGTCGCTGTCCCTTCGAACGGGTGTGAATCCAGCTCGTACAATGGCGGATTGGAGTTCAACCTCGCTTGCGTCAAGTTTGCTTGTACCCGAAGCTGAAACAACGTTCTCTTCCATCATGGTTGAGCCAGCGTCGTCAGCTCCCGCAAGCAAGGCCATCTGGGCCACCTTCAGTCCCATTGTGGGCCACGATGCTTGGATGTGCTCAACGTTGTCCAAAAAGAGTCGAGATACAGCAACATGACGAAGGTATTCTGAGGAACCAGCCCCAAGCACGTGCTTGTTTTGACCACGGTTTCGGCGTCCAAATGTATTGGATTCGAGCTGAACAGGCCATGCAATAAACGATGTGAATCCATGACCGTGATCATGCAGGGAAGAGGATTGAAGTTCACGGATTCTTCTCATGTGTTCAACGCGTTCACGAGCCCCCTCACCAAAACCAATCACGTTGGTAGCGCTGGTTGTCAGTCCAAGGGATTGGGCTTCACCCATCACTCGCAACCAATTGGCTGGTGCTCCTTTTTTCGGAGAAACGTCTTTGCGTACTTCTTCGACCAACATTTCAGCACCACCGCCGGGTAGTCCGTGCATGCCGGCTGATTTGAGATGTTGAAGCACCTCAAGGGTGGTCATTTCACAGACTTCAGCCAGACCCTCAATTTCAATTGGACTGAAACAATCCAAATCGATGGTTGGATGATTGGTTCGTAGAAATTTAAGCAGGTCGGTGTACCAGTGCATAGGAAGCGCCGGATTGACGCCCCCCTGCATGAGAATACGAGAACCACCGATGGCTTCCAATTCTTGGATTCGACCTGAAATTTCCTCATAGGTTTGGGTGTACGTCTCATCATGGCCTGGAGGGCGGTAAAAGGAGCAAAACTGGCAATTGATCGTACAGACATTGGTGTAGTTGATGTTCCGGTCAACAAGGTACGTCACGTTTCCTTCTGGATGCATGGCCAAGCGCCGTTGATGGGCAGCCTGCATCAACGAGTGAAGTGGTGCCTCATCATAGAGAATGACCGCCTCTTCGGGTGTCATTCGGAATTCCTCCGAACGGCTTCTTTCCCAAAGGGATTGGCGCTTCAGAATTTGTTCCCAATTCAACTTACCACCTCAACGGAGGTCTTTTCCAACAATACGTTCAATGTCTTCGATGCTTTTCGGGCAGTCTTCCGTCAACACAACGGGACCATCAGATGTGATGAGAACGTCGTCTTCAATGCGAATTCCAATGTTGGCATAGCGTTCAGGGCAGTCAACATCGGGGCGCCATGCTCCGAAGTACAAACCTGGCTCGACGGTAAGGCACATGCCTGGCTCCAAGGTACGGGGTTGCCCACCTGGCTTGTAGACTCCTGCATCGTGGACATCAAGTCCAATCCAGTGACTCGTGTTGTGCATGTACCAGCGCTTGAGTTCGCCGCTTTCCATGTCAAGGGCATCCTCTAGGGTTTGCGAGATAACACCCAATCGGATGAGGCCCTCCGCAAGAACCGTGCGTGCAGCATCGTGCGGGGCGGTGTAAAGATTGCCGACTTGGCACGCATCAATGGCGGCCAATTGCGCCTCAAGGACCACTTCGTAGATTTCTCGTTGTGCTTCTGTAAACGTCCCTGAAATGGGCCATGAACGGGTGATATCGCTGGCATAGCCACGAAATTCTGCTCCAGCATCAATGAGGATGACCTCGTCAAGCTCACAAACATCCTGATTCGTTTTGTAGTGCAGAATCGTTGCATTCTCGCCACATCCAACGATGGAAGGGTAGGACCATCCGGAAGTGCCTGCATAGGAGAAGAACCCTTCAATGACCGATTGCAATTGGTATTCTGTCACGCCTTCCCTGCTGTGCCTCATGGCAAGTTCATGGGCAACGCTGGCCACCTTGCTCGCATAGACCATCTGTTCGATTTCGGACGCTGATTTCCTAAGGCGCAATTCGGCCAGCAAGCCCGATGGGTCTTCGACAGCAACGGGACCGGTACCAAAATGTTGCCGAGCACGATCACGTCGTTGGACAGAGGTTTCGATGAGGCCGTCAATATGGTGATTGACACCACCGCGATGAAACACCCTACGAGCATTCGTGAGCCATTTGGACAGTTGGGCTTCCAGTTCATTGTTGCCGTAGGCTTCATTGACAGCATACGATGAAAGTGCACCTTCTACACCTGGACGACGACCCTCCCAAATTTCTTTCAGAGTATCCTTGGGCTGGACAAACAGGGATGAAATCCAACGACCATCTTCATGGCGCAAGACAAACACGCTTTCGGCTTCAGTCCAGCCGGTCAGGTAAATGAGGTCGCTGGATGTTCGGTAGGGGTATTCGACATCATTGGAGTGCACGGCGTGTGGAGGTGATGCGAGAACGAAGACATCGTCGTTTCGAAATTGCGATGTTAAACGGTCTTGTCGCTGCTGGAACTCTTCGAGCAGGGTCGGCGCAGGATGCGATGGAAGACGGGCCATGGCTTCAGCGAACATGATTCATCCTCGCGCTTCGTCTTCTTGAATCGTTGCATCTTCGTTGATGTATTCGTTTGATTCGATACCGTCGTTGAAAGGTTCAACCTTCTTCCATTTTGGAAGTTCTAAATTGGTCGATGCTTTGGAACGGAAAGCCACAACCACCAGTCCGATGAGGACCAAAAGTCCTGGGAAGAACCAAGCAAGCATCGAGGAAGGTTCTTCCGATAGAGGTGCTAAAATATCGATTTCAATGGTGGTGGAGTGAGTTGCCCCATCGTCGTCGAATACGATGAGTTCCACGGTGTGAAGGCCGGTTCGATCAAACTGCTCATCCGTAAGGGTTGAGAGACCACGCCAGGAACGGTCATCGTTGATGACCCATAGGTAGTCCACAGGTTCATTGTCAATGCTCTTGTTTCCAACAATCACCCAACTTTCACCCTCAACAAGGGTGAGCCGTACATCGTCTTCGAGAACCAATCCATCTACACTAATCAACGCCGTAGGCCTTTGATTCATGACGGTCATGGTTGACGACTCTTGGGTCATGTATCCCGCTCGGTCCCGAACGGAAACTTCGATGGAATAGACCCCCTGTTCAGAGAAATTAAGCAGCAATTGGTCCAGCGCAATCTGTTCAGATTCCAAGGGTGCTCTCCGCATACCATTTTCATTGATGATGGTCCAGGTGAACGAGGTTGATTCACCCAAATAACCATCTTCAACGGAAGCATAAACATTGACCGCCTCCCGTTCCATAACGGTTGGACTGAGGAGAAGTTCAACCGTCGGTGCTTGATTATCATAAAGGAAGGTCGTTTGAAGCAGACCACTCTCTCGTAGCAAGTCATCGGTTGCGGTGAATTCAATCAGCCACACCCCTTGGGACATGTTGAGATGTGTCGGGTCTACGGTGACCTGCACCTCACCCTCAGCATGGGTGAAAGGAACCGAAAGTGTCCGTGGAGTCTCGCGACAGACGCCGTTAGGAGCCTCGCACACGTTAGCTTGTACCTGCGTTAGCGAAGTGCTTGATGGTGGAAGCAGGACTTCGTAGCTCATCTCAAAAGAACCGTCGATAAGAACCAATTGAGCTTCATCTTGCTCGGTCGTTTGTTCCATGTTGGACCCGGTAAGAGCACGTTCTTCAGCAAAAACTGGTCGGTGATGGTTCTCACCAACGTAGACTAGGTGCCTCCATTGATATGAAGTGCCATCCCCTTCAACCAGATCAATTTCAACGTAGCATGTGCAAGCAAGATGAGGTACCTCCACCAAAAGGTCCCATTGATACTCGTCATCTGCCACCGGCTGAACAGCGGTGAGGTACGGTCCAGAAAGTACGGTGGTCGGTGTTGGGCTGGAGATATTGACAATCGACCAACTAGCGTTTCGTAGTGGGAAATCGGCGAAGCCGCTCAAATTGACAACATCCACCATGTGGATACCACTGGGTTGCGTAAACTCGAATCCTTTGGAATCACTATGGTCGTCAGATGCTTGTACGCTTGTCAGCGTGGACATGAAGACCAAAACGACGACGAGGAAGGTTCCTGTCAAGCGACATCCGTGTTTTGGATGCAGTCTCCATCACCTGTTCTCATCAATCGCTGAACGGGTCGCACAGTTCACCCTGACCAGGATAGGAAACAGGGTTGCGCGGGTTCGTGTCCCATTTGTATTCACAGAAATTGACGTGGCCGTCCCCATCGGTGTCAACCATGCGGTCAGCACCATCAAACGGATCGAATTGGAAGTGGAATTCCCACCCAGTCGCCATACCGTCATCATCGTGGTCTTGGTAATACACTTCAGGACCATCGTTCCAGTCATCGCCATCGGTGTCGTTGGTGATTGGGTTGGTGCCGTTTTGCATTTCCTCGAAGTTGGTGTAATTCTCGAGGTTATCGTAGAAGCGTTGGCCATCGGGAGTATCTGGGTCAATGTTGCATTCCGAATTGGTGGTGTCGTTGTACCCAGGACAGTACCGCTTGACCAAACCTGATCGGTTGAGACCATCGTTGTCAGGGTCTTCAAATCCATCGTCAATACCATCCAAATCGCTGTCAGGCATGGATGGGTCCATCACACCACGAGCGCCGTACACACCGACGGTTTCGTTGTCTGCGAGTCCATTTTCAAATGCGAGTTGGGAGTAGTAGACTTCCCACCCATCTGGCAACATATCGCCATCGGTGTCATCGTCAACGGGGTTGGTGTCCCATCGGTCTGGGGCCTCCATGCCGTTGGCGAGGGTGTCGTTGTCGATATCAAAAGTGTCGTCTTTCAACGAACTCAATGATGGGTCAAGTGCCCATCGTCCATTGCAACCATCACAAAGGGCGCTGCTGGGCATCTGGAATCCGGTCAGATTCATTTCACTAACTTGGAATTTAGGCTCCAATGCGAAGCCTCCAAGCCAATTCTGCCAAACATATCCTCCGGGTTGCATGGTGCAAGAATTGGATTGAGTGGATTCACAACCTGGGCGCTCCCATGTTGAGGTAGCGACCCAAAGGCTGTGAGAATTGGTATTGTCCTCGGCCGACTTCACTTGCATTTCCCATCCATCGAGCATGCCGTCTGCATCCGTATCATTGAGCAAAGGATTCGTTGGATTTTGGAACGGACGAGGAACGAAGAGAACCTCTTGTCCATCCATGAGGCCGTCGTCGTCTGTGTCGGAGTTGTTGGCGTGTGTCAAGAAGTTGTCAGCTCCAGCAATGACTTCCTCGCCGTCTTCCAGTCCATCGTTGTCTGTATCAAACATACAAGGGCTGGTTGAATAGAATTCACCTTCCCACATGAAATTATCACCGGCTTCTTCGAGGTCGGTCAGACCATCAGAATCGGTATCTGGGTTGGATGCATTGGAGCCTCCAAGGTTGCACGTTGAGGAAAACTCAGCATAATCTGAGAGTCCATCGGCATCGGTGTCGTACAGACCTGGGTCAGAGGTGACCCATGTGGGCTGGACACCACGGTTAACGACAAGAATTTCCCAGCCCATGACTTCGATCCCGTCAATAAGGCCATCCGCATCGGTATCTGCATTGAGTGGATCGGTGCTTCGACCGTCAAGAATACCGTCTTGATCTCGGTCGTTGGCCTTGTACTCCATGACGTTGGTGAAGCGTTCTTCTTCTTCGACGATGTTCATCCAACTGAACAATCGAGAATCGATGCTCTGTCCGACCACGACGTTCATTTCGTAGACATAACCATCGACTGGAGCACGCATGGCAACGACTTGCTGATTTCCGCCTGCAAGTGTGATGCGGGCGGAGGCGACTTGTTGGTTTTCGATGACTTGGTCTCCAAGAGCCACGTCAACGGTGTTGACGATGGCCGTGTTCTCAAGTTCGCTGTACATGATGTGGCCATCAGCGTCAAGGTCGTATCCATCCATATCAGGGTCCTCATTGCGGTTCAAGGCTGAACGTGGGTGAAGACCATTGGATGCTTCCCATTGGTCAGGCATTTCATCTTGGTCGGTGTCTTGCAACCAAGGTGAGGTAAAGTTGCCCTCGCCGAAAATCTGTGCCACTTGGTATTCCTCAAGGTTGTTCATGCCGTCTTCATCCCAGTCGCCGTAGCCGTCTGAAGCATTGGCCGGGTTAAGCACATAGGCAGCGTTTGGCGCCATGGTGCTATCAGAATAGCAATATTCGAACCCGTCAGGCATTCCATCGCCGTCAGTGTCCCAATCGGATGGGCCGTTGAGCAGACCATCCTCGTCCATGTCCATCATGAACCAGCTGCGTTCCACGCCGTAGAAGGGTCCTGTGCGGACGACGGATTGGAGAAGCGGTTCGTTGCAGTTTTCACCCATACCGGTGAACAGGCCGAAGGTTCCGTTGGCCACTTCGACGATGTCGTCGATCAGGTCCATGTCAGAATCACGGGCTGTCGGGTTGGTTCCAAACGCTTCTTCCTCAAAGTTTGCAAGGCCGTCGTCATCGGTGTCGAGGACCATGTCGCAAGAGTGGCGGTCATTGGATGCCAAGTCGTCCCAGTCCGCCATACCGTTTTCACCGTCAAATCGGTCCTGCAAGGCATCGATCATAGCGGCGTCCAACAACAGGCAATCCCAGTTGCCATCGAGAGGGTTGAACAGAACAACTTCACCGCCGGGTGTTTGAACGCTGGTCGTGTACAGGGATTCCCAGCGGTCATTTAATCCATCGTTGTCCGTATCAGCGCGCTGAGGGTCCGTACCCAATTCTTGCTCTGCTTGATTTGTTAAGCCGTCTCGGTCAGGGTCGCCGCTGGGACCTTGGTTCGGGTCGGGCCAGGATTCCGTTTCGTTTTCCACTTGGGCATCGCTGGACTCGTCGTTTTGTGTAGGGTCGATCTCAATATCCTCTGATTCCCCATTATCAAGAGGATTAAGTCCGTGCTGAACTTCCCAACCGTCACTCATTCCGTCGTTATCCGTATCTGGATCGTTGACATCCGTACCGTACTGAGTCTCCTCAAGTTTGTCAGATAAGCCATCGCCGTCGGTGTCAAGGCCTGCTTCGATAAGGATGGTTTCGCCCCGGATATCCTCTTCAACGGCGCTCTCGTACCCACCGATTTCCTCGCTGGTTTGGAAAAACCCAGAAATACCTACGAAAAGGGAGCCAAAAATCAGGGTAGAAACGATTGCTACATATGCCATCTGGTTGTGATTTAGACTCATGTGTGACACCCAGCACGGTTGTGCTAACACTCCGAGGCGTTGATTCGGTTATGAACCTTGACCAAAGATGGGCGTAAAACGCCATCCCGAGGTCATGACTTTGAATCATTTTGAATTCAATAATCGACGGCAGGTTCTCTCACTTCAACAACCAATCCAGATGGTTCAAGATCAAACGAGACTACGCAGCGTTTTCCATGTGCCCGCTGCCACATGCCAAGAAGGGTTCCTGCAACCAGTGCAGGAACGGGAGAACGAATGAGAAACCTCGTGCTGTCATCGCCATCCAGTGGACTCTTTTGCACCTCAACCGTTCCAAAACCACGGCTGGTCAACCTGCTCTGTAGATGGCCATTCCAGTCTTCTTTGGCCTGAAGAAAGATGGGGTATTCGGTTCGCTTGTACGCACCGATTGCAGCATGGACGACAGCCGCAAACACTTCCGGCTCTTCAAATTCTTCAGCGATGTGGGCAATCGACAAGGAAGGCATTTTTCGCACTGGACGTCCACGAAGTCCCGAGATCAAATGATGAAGTACATCAATCGGTAGAAAGAAGGAACGCGCTTCCCCACTGAAGAAGGCAGCATCACGAACATCTAGCTCCAAGTTTATCCTGCCAACCAACGACCCTGCTTCAGAAGTATCTGACCAATTCAGACGATGAGCACGAGGCGCAGGCACCATCGCCCCCTGTTTAGGATTCAAGATGACCTG
>CEVS01105503.1_pt1 | contig 16680 bp, 9 predicted proteins | sample 361571 | NCBI WGS metagenome assembly CEVS01 (sample SAMEA2623850, study PRJEB7988) | marine metagenome | isolation source: saline water (ENVO:00002010), including | reverse complement strand
CAAGTGCTCCTAAAGTTGCAGTAGCAGTACCAAATTGCCATCTTGAACTACCAACTCACTCAATTGATGATGTGATTGGTGTAGATGTCAATTTCCATGCACTACCAGCTGACTTATCAGATGCAACAGCATCTAATAGTGCGAATGAAATAACACTTACATATACATCATAAATAAACTTAACGGTGGGCAGGTCTGTCCTGTCCACCTTTTTTAGGAAAAAATAAATGAACGATACAGTAAAAAAAGAGCCTGCAAAAGCAGTCTCATTAAAGAGTCTTATGACTCCAAGCAAATCCGTAGAATTTGATTATCCTGGCTCTGAGGGGTTCAAAGTAACCCTTTGTTATTTAGCTAGGGAAGAGTTAATGAAACTTAGAAACCGTTGCGTACAGCAAGTCTTTAATAAAAAGACTAGAAGTTACGAAGAAAAAATGGACGATGATAAGTTTCTTGAAGAGTATACCAAAGCAGTTATTAAAGGCTGGGTTGGATTTAAACTTGGATATGCCAAAAATATGTTACTACTAGGAGATATGACTCCTGAAGATGAAGAAAAAGAATTAGAATTTTCACAAGAAAACGTAGAAGTTCTTATGAAAAATTCCAATGACTTTGATACTTGGGTAACTGAACAAGTTGGTGACTTAGAAAATTTTACGCAGAGCAAGTAGCGTGGGCTCTTGCTCTAATACAGAGATACTTTACAAATAATATATCTGTAGACGCTTATCTACAGATGTGTGACCAGTTAGGTCAAGAACCTGACCCAAGTGAAATGCCCCCTGAGCTAGAGGATTTTCCTTTAGAGATTCAGGAGGCTTTTGTCATACATGCTATGTTGCCCGACAAATGGGACGGAGCAAGTGGTAGCTATATGGGTAAAGATTGGTCTCCTTTAAAAGACTTATTAGATATAAATAAAGTACAAGACCAAAAAACTGTTTGCTATTTCTTGAAGCATATAGAAAGTTCGAGCACGATAAACATCAACGCAGAGCTTAAACGTAAGCAAGACGCCGATGCAAGGCGAAGTAAAGCAAAAAGATAATGGCAAGTAAAAAGATCGAAGCCGCAGAGATTATTATTAAAACCACCGATGGTGGTTCTTTTAAAGTCACGGGAAAAGAAGCTGAAAAACTAACCAAGAAAATGAAAGGTCTTGGTGGAGCTTCTCAAGAAACTGATAGACGAATAAAAGGGGTAACTCAGCAGTCTTCTAACGCAACGAAAAATTTTAGTAAGCAAGCACAGACCATGCAAGGTGGTCTTGTTGCTGTCTACGCAACTATTGCTGCTCAAATATTTGCCGTATCAGCTGCATTTCAATTCTTAAAATCCTCAATGGAAACCCGAAATCTTATCGAAGGGCAGAAAGCTTTTGGATCGGTAACGGGTACCGCATATAAATCTGTAACCACAGGTATTCAAGAAGCTACACAAGGTATGCTCAGTTTTAAAGCGGCAGCTAGTTCTGCGGCTATTGGTGTGGCTGCTGGATTAAGTGCAGGACAGTTAGAAAGTTTAGGTAATGCAGCAACAAATGCTTCACTTGCTCTTGGTAGAGATTTAGAAGATTCTTTCAACAGGTTAATTCGTGGTGTTACTAAAGCAGAACCCGAACTATTAGATGAACTCGGTATTATTCTAAGGCTAGAAAATGCAACTAATAAGTATGCGGTTTCAGTCGGAAAAACTAGAGAACAGCTAAACGCATATGAAAGAACACAAGCGGTTTTAAATGATGTTTTAGAACAAGCAGAAACTAAATATGGTAAAATTCAAGAAAAGATGGATCCAGATGCTTTTGCAATGGGACAGTTTTCAAAAGAAATGGACGACTTATTACTTGGTTTCCAAGAGTTTGTAATGAAAGGGATTGTTCCCTTACTTAATTTCTTTAAAGATAACACAGGAGCGCTTATAGCCGCAGTAGGTTTATTTATAACTCCAATTATTAAATCATTATTACCAGATTTAAACGCAGCATTAGATAATTCAAAAACAAAATTTAGTACTGCATTCAGTCAAATGAAGACTGATGCTTCAGAAGCAAGAGATGCTATGTCAGGTATTGGACAAGCTTTTGGTTCTGGCGACCAACCAAGTGCGGCAGAAAGTAAAAAAGGACTACAAGACTTAGGGGTAAAATCTTTTAAACAGGACGACGGTAAAGGATTGAATAAACGACAGATAGCTGCCTATAGACGTATGATGCGTGAAAAGAAAGGTATCTATATGAGAATGAACGCTCAAGAAAGAAGAGCGTTTAAAAATCACCTAAATATACAAGAAGCTATGCTTAAAGGTTCAACTCAAAAGCAAATAGCAACAGTACAGTTAGCAGAAAATACAAAACGTGCAGCTTATAAAGTAACTCAAACAGTTTATCAAGGAACGTTAGTTGCTATGAGAGCCGCTACAACAGCCGCTGCATGGGCAATGAATAAAGCTATGATGGCAGCAGGTATAATCGGTATTATATTTATGATTATACAAGGAATTTCTGCACTTATTGGCTTTTTTAGAGATTTAGATGAAACTGCTAAAAAGATGAGAAAAGAAACAGAAGATCTTACCGATAGTCTTAAAACTTTAAATGAAGAATTAGACAGAATGGTAGATATTCGTTTGAATGAAAATCTACTTGATTTAAAGATGAGTGTCGAGCAAGCAGGTCAAGCTTTTCAAAGCGTAGACTTAGCTAAGCAAATACGAGCCTATAATAAAGAACTAGATAAAGGAGCTAAACCTAATAGTAAGGTAATGAAGCAGTTCCAAGAACTAGCAAAAAATGTTAGTGCTTTTAGCCCCGCATTTAAGGACATGGCAAAAGCAATGGAAGAGGGTAGATATATTACAGAAGAAGAGGCTGCCTCATTCAAATCAATGACTACAGAAATTATCAATGCATCTGAAGCTTCAAAACGATTTGCTCAAAACCAAGAAACCGTCAATAAAGCACTTGATAAACAAATAAGAAAATTTAAAGACGTTCCATATAAAGACATAGTCGATGCTTATTCAGCAAGTATAAGAGATATAAACTTGATGTTAGGTCAAATGGAAGTTGATGCTCCAGATAGACAATTCCAAGGTTTTCTAAGAGCTTCTGAAATAAAAAGTACTCAATTTGATTATAGCAAGGGAAAAACACAAGACCTTAGAGATAGGTCAGCTTATACAAAGCAATATGATAGTCACGATGCTACTCTGCATCTTAAAAAAGAAGGAGCTCAATACTACAACGCCGATGGTAGTCTAAAAAATGAAGAACAAATAAATACTCTTGTTGAAGCCAGTAATCTTCGCAGAAAAGACAAAAGCAATGTAATGAGACTTCTTAAAGAACAAATTAGTTTAGAAAAAGAACTAGCTGAAATAAAAGCGCAACCTGGACTAGATGAAGAAGAAATGAAAGCGCTAAGAAACAGAGCAGAAATACAAACTCGTATGAGAGATCGAGCCCTGTCTATTCAAGCTGCAGGTATTGCTCAACAGAAAAAAGAACTAGAAAATCAAAGAGATATTGCAGAAGCGCAAGAAAAAGGCTTTAATGCAGTAAATCAAGAAGCAACCATAAAGGCACAAATAGAAGCACTTGGTGATAGAGCTGCAAAACTAGCTGTTGAGAAACAATCTGCAGAATTAGGTGCATACTCTATAATTGAAAAACAATTACAACAAATATACTCAGCTGCAAAAGACGAAAAAACAAGGTTGCAATTGGAAGAGATGTATAGGCAAAAAGAAGAAGAAAGTTTAAAAGATTATATAAAGCGATTAGGACTTTCTGGACAAGAACTAGAGAATATGGTATCTGCTGTAAATAATGCTGATATTCAAATTAGCCAAGAAGAAGCTTTAGCAAAGATAAAGGAAAGAAAACTAACACTTGCAAAAGATTTACTTGTAAATCAAGAAGCAGTAACTAAGGCAACTCAAGAGCAAGCACAGGCTGCAAGAAACGTAGCAATTTTAACGGCTACAGCAGCAAGATTTGCTAAACTCCAGCAAGGCTCAGCAGGTAAACAAATAGCCAGAACGTTTAAAAAAGCTCAAAATCTAACTAATATAAATGCAAAGACGGGAATGGCTGACGCTCTTAAATCACAAATGGGAGATATCACAGGAATCGATAGAACAGGAATGGGAGAGATGGAACTCTTTACTGACCCAAATACTGAGGCGGAGAAAAAGTATAATGAGTTACTATCAAAACGAATGCAACTCTTAAATGAGATATACGTTTTAAACCAGAAGAATCTTACAATTGCAGATATGGAAGCTGGCTTACATATTATGGCAAAAAGTGATGCTATGAAAGAAACAGCAGAATTCCAAAGAGAACAAGTATTTTCTCTAAATCCTGCTACTGCACAGTTTAATCAGTTAATGTTAGAAGCTAAGAAAAACAACATAGAGTTAACTGATACACAAATACAACAACTTAAAGAAGAAGCTATTGCAACAGAAAGTTTAAAAATAGAAACAGAACTAATGAGTGGAATTACTCAGACGCTTTCTAATGGTTTCGTATCTATGTTCCAAACAATGGTAGACGGTACAAAGTCCTTTAAAGAAGGAATGAAAGACCTTACCAAATCAGTACTTACAGACTTAGCAGCTATGTTTGCAAAAGCAGCTGCATTAAAGATAATGTTAGCTATGTTCCCTGGTATGGGTAATATGCTTGAAGGTATGAGCTCAATTCCAGGCATGGGACGATATGGTGGAGAGATGACTAAGTATAGAGGAGGTGGTGTTGCAGATGGCCCTAACTCTGGTTATATGGCAATGCTCCATGGTAGAGAAGCTGTAGTACCACTTGGCAATGATAGAAGTATACCTGTAGATATGAGAGGTATGGGTGGCACAGGTAATCAAGTTACTGTAAATATTACTATGAATGGTCAAGGACAGGGAACTTCACAAGTAACAGGCGACGGCATGCAAGGATTAGGAAGAAGCATTGGTAATATGGTACAACAACATTTACAACAAGAAATGAGACCAGGTGGATTATTAAACCAGCAAGGTACAAAAGGTAGGGCATAATGGCATTAGGAATAAGAACAAATACAGTACAAACAGATGGAAGCACGGTCTCAGCTGGAACAAAAGTTACAGGATTTAACTCTAGCGTTCAAGATACAAATACTCCTAATGGGTCAACAAGAGACCAGCCAGAGCTAATGTATGATAGAGGAGTTCAACAATCTCCTACACCTCGTGTACTAAAGGCACAATTTGGCGATGGTTATGAAATGAGAGTTCGAGACGGTATAAATAATACTCCGCGTGCTTGGGGATTAAGTTTTAATAATAGACCAAAAGCAGATATCGATAATCTATACGCTTTCTTTAATAGGTTAGCAAGTGTAGATACTTGTAAATTAACGATACCTAGTGGAGGCAGCAGTGGAGGAGCGGCCGTAGAAGAAACCATAACAGTAGTAATAGAAGATTATAATAGAACTTTAAATTTTGACCACTTCTATACTTTAACTTGTACAGCAAGAGAGGTTTTTGAAGCATGAGCCAGCCAATTGTAGGGACACTACCTGCAGAGTTACAGGTACAGGCCCAGTCAAGTAGTTTAATTACTGTTTTTGAAATCGAAGTACCCAACAGCGATATTGGGGGTGCAGGTATAGATAAACTATACTTTCATGATGGAGTAACAGCAGACCTTACAACTGATAACGGATATCTTGAGTGGTACACTTTACTAGATGATAACAACTTTGGGTCAACCACATCAGGTCACTACACCCAGCAACTTTATCTTCCATTTCCAGTAGAATCAGAGGGCTGGGAAGTTAGAGGAACAGGAAGTTTACCAAGACCTACTGTCAGATTTGCAAATATAAATCAATACTGGAGTGCTCACCTAAGTAATTATGACGACTTAGTAGGAGCAAAAGTAATACGAAGAAGAACTTTACAAAAGCATTTAGGTACAAATCCTCCTGTAGAATTTAATCGAGATGTATACTATATAGAAAGAAAAACTACAGAAACTGCTACTATGGTAGAATTTGAACTTGCAAGTGCATTTGACGTACAAGGAATCCAACTACCTCGAAGAGCAGTTGTAGCTGCGCGTTGTCCTTGGAAATACAAAGACCCAGATCAAGGTGGTTGTGACTGGCCTTCAGACAATAGATTTACAATAGACGGTACAGAACATACTTTATACTTTGATAAAGATGATAATAGAGTTACTAATCACGCAGTTTGGGGAAGACAAGACGTTTCTAGTAATAGAACAAGTAATTTATATGCAGCACAAAGCTACTCAGTAGGAGACTATGTAGAGTACTACAGACCGATAGGAGGATTGATAGCAGCAAGTGCTGTTGGTTCAGGTGCAAATGTAACCTTTACTGTAGCAAGTGGCCATGGCATAACTACAGGAGAATTTGTAATTGCAAAAGGATTTACTGACGAAGATGCAAATTTTAAAGCAGTTCCTTTATATGTAAGTAATGCACAAGCTACTGCAATTACAGTTCAAAATCCAAGTGCTAGTATAACAACATCAAGCGGGTTTTTACAAGCAACTAGAGTTACTTTATATAAATGTATAACGGCTCATAATATTGCAACAGGAGACTCGGGAGATGATATTATAAAACCTACCAATATATCTTATTGGGAATTTGGAGATGTGTGCGGTAAGAGATTAAACTCATGTGCAATCCGTTACGGACACAATCCATCAGGAACTACAGGAGTAGCAAGTGTAATACTTGATATGACTACTACAGGAAGTGGGGCAACTAAAAAGACAGTTAGTGGTGGTAGTGGATACTCTTCAGTGCCCGCGGTATCTTTTAGTGGAGGCGGTGGCTCAGGAGCAGCTGCAACTGCTAGCATCTCTGGAGGCAAGGTTACCTTTATAACAGTAACTAACTCAGGATCTGGATATACAAGTGCTCCAACCGTAACCATAGCAGGAAATGCAACAGCCACAGCAATACTTAATAACAGAGGTACAAGAAATGTATCTTTACCATTTGGAGGCTTCCCAGGAGCATCACTAGGATAATGATTGAACCAGTACTAGAAGATATAAAACAATATGTTTATGAACACGAAAATATAGAAGCGTGTGGTTTATTAAGTTTACAAAGAGGAAGAATAAAATGGAATCCCTGTGATAATAAAGCAGAGAATCCAAAAAATGATTTTATTATAGACCCTTTAGATTATAAGGCAGTAGCAGATAAAGGCGACGTTGTAGGTGTAGTTCATAGTCACCCTGGTTGTCCACCAGACCCAAGTGAGTTAGACCGAGCTGCGTGCAATAAATTAGGAATTCCTTGGTATATTTTTGGAGAAAATGACAAATGGATAAAATTGGAACCAAAAGAAGAAGCCTATGATTTACTGGGAAGACCATTCGTTTATGGCATCTATGATTGTTTCACTATCATAAAAGATTATTACGAAGCACAAGATATATTTATATACCCATATGAGTATGAGTGGGAATTTTGGGAAAAGGGAAAAAATCTCTATTTGGACAACTTTAAAAGTGAGGGCTTTATAGAAGTAACAGATGGTAGCCTCCAGGCTCACGACCTCATTTTAATGGCTCTGAATAGTGACATTACTAATCATGCAGGAATATATACAGGACGAGGAAAAATGCTTCATCATGCACCTAACAGATTATCGTGCAGAGACACATATGCAGGTATGTGGAAACAAATTACAAGAATGGTTGTAAGACACCAAAGTATGACATGAGAAAAATTTATTTAGAAGGACCACTAGGAGAAAAGTTTGGGGCAGAATGGAACCTAGCAGTAAACTCGCCCGCAGAAGCTCTTTCAGCTATTATGGCTCAACGTCCTGGTATGCGTCAGTTTCTTACTGAGTCAGAGGGAATACAAGGTTATGAAGTACTAATAGATAACGAATCGATTGATATGGAAGCAGAGTTATTACTACAAGATCCAAGTATGAAACAGTCTTATTCTTTTGTACCAGTAATTGGTGGTTCAAAAAGCTCAGGGCTAATGATGGTACTAGGAGTAGCTTTAATAGCTGCAACAGGTGGTTTAGCAGGATTCGGTATAACAGGATTTATGGGGGCTGGAGGAGCAATAGGAACAGCAGGCTCAGCTACTAGTTTAGTTGCTGGTACAGCCGCACATACAGCCGCACTAGGAGCAGGACATATAACAGCGGCAGGTATAGTTACAGCTCAAGGAGCAGTAGCAGGAACACTCGCTGGTATGGGTACAAGTGCCGCATTAGCTACTCAAGGACTTGGATATTTAGGTACAGCACTTATGTTAGGAGGAGCTGCAATGATGTTAGCCCCAGATGTACCAGACGGAACTTCAGCAGAAAAAGCAGAAAACTACTTATTCAGCGGACCAGTCAATACAGTTAAACAAGGACAAGCAATTCCTCTTGTATACGGAAGAGCAATCGTTGGGTCTAAAACTATATCAGCATCAGTCTTTACAAATACATCAAGACAAAAATTAACAGCAGGAAGAAAAATGGTAGGTATACCAAACTTTAGAACAGATGGAAGTAAATCAGGACAAGGAGCAATTACTACAAGTACCCCCAATACTTGGAATACTCTTGTTGGGGCAAATGGGGTATTCTTCTAATGAAAAAGAATCAGCACTTAATATCAATTCGAGGCTCTAAAGGGAAAGGAGGAGGCGGAAGTACGTTTGAAGCAGACGATAATATGTTTGCAAGACAGTCTGCCGCGTTTATTGATGCTTTGTGCGAAGGCCCAATTAAAGGATTAGTATATGGTGATGCTTCAATTCTAATTGATGAAGTACGTCTTAGAAACGTTAACCAAGCAACTGGTCGTATATCTTCAACAGCAAACTTTAATAACTTTACTGTAATTACAAAAAATGGTGATGCAACACAAGTAGTCGATGCAGACTTCTTTGCAGAGTACCCAAGTGCAGCTACTACTCAAGATATAGGAAGTGCCGAACTCCTAGAGGGGGAACCTCAATACTTTACTATATCGAGTGGAACATTTGAAAAAAGAGAAACAGATTATATAAAAATTACTGTATCTACTACTGGTATGTCTGCTATTACCAAGAAAGGAGACAACCAAGGAGATGTAAATGAAACAAAAGTTTATTTTACTATTGAGTTTAATTGGGTAGATAATAGTGGTGTTCATCATACTCGGGAAATGTTTGACACAGGATTTAGTGGAAAAGTTAGTGGTAAATACGCACATACTTTTGGTTTTAATATTGAAGAAATAAAAAGAACTTCTACAATAAATGACTGGGCAATTAAAGTAACCAAACTAGCTACTAGTCCAGAAAGCACAGATACAGTAGAATTACAAAATGCTATTTATGTAGATAGTATAGAAGCTGCAATTGCAGATAAATTAGAGTATCCCTATACTGCCTATGTAGGTGGTGTAATAGATGCAGAGGCCTTTAGTAGTGTACCTGCAAGAGGATATGAAATAGATGGTAAGTTAATACAAATTCCAACTAATCATTATCCTTGTGACTACAATGGTAGAAAGCTTATTTTAAGTAATGCAAGTGCTTTTGCAGTTGGTGATGTAATTAGTCAAACACTAGCTGTAAGTAGTATTACAGCATCAGGCACAAATGAAGAAGGGTATACTGCAACAGCAACGGTACCAGCACATGGAGTAGCAACAGGCGAAACTTTTAAAGCAACCATTGCAACTACAACAACGCAAGACGAAGATTTTTACGAAGGAGAGTTTGTTTGTACAGCAGCATCTTCTACTACATTTACGTACACACTAAATAAACCTTTTGATGAAACTGCAAACTCAGGAGCAGGAGCATATAAAACATTAACCTCAACAACTTGTGGAGGTATAAAAACAGCAGTTATGTTTAGCGGTGGTTTAGTTGACAAAAAAGTAAGTAATACACTTTATCTTAGAAATGTATCAGGTTCAACAAGTGCTGTTAACGGTACTATTACTAACCAAGATGGAGACAATGGAACTGTTACTTCACAAGAACAAGTATTTATACCTGCAAACTACAGAAGAATTAAAGCTACAGAAAAACCTGGTACAGCCGAACAAGATTGGGACGGCACTTACTATTCAAGCTGGTGTAATAATCCAGCATGGGTATATCACGACCTTATAGTAAATAAAATATATGGATTAGGAAACTATGTAGATACAACGCAAGTAAACAAATGGGAGTTGTTTCAAATTGGTAGGTACTGTGATGAATTAGTACCTGCAGGTGTAGAGGCAGCAGATTTATTAAGTATACATTGCACAAATGATACAAACTATATTCCAAGTGGGTCAACTGGCCAACATGAACCAAGATTTAGTGCCAACTTAGTAATTAGTGGAAAACAAGAGGCTTATAAAGTACTCAATGACGTTTCTAGTATATTTAGAGGTATGGCATATTGGCTAAATGGAGAAGCTTATGTTGTACAGGATTCTGAAAAAGACCCTGTATATCAATTTACTAATGCTAACGTAATAAACGGAGAGTTTAAGTACGAAGGAACAGGTAATAAAACAAGAACAAATTCTATTATGGTTAATTGGAACAATCCCCAAGACTATTATAGAAGTAGAACAGAAATTGTAGAGTTAGAAGAAACTTTACAAAAAGATGAAGAGTTTGTAAAACCAGAAGCTACTACAGCATTTGGTTGTACGTCTCGAGGGCAAGCAAGAAGGTTGGGTAAATGGAAGTTACTCACTAATAATTGGAACACCAATACTGTAACGTTCGAAACTTCTCTGAACGCAGCCTTTTTGCGACCCGGAGATATAATACAAGTCATTGACCAACACAAAGAAGGTAAATCATGGGGTGGAAGAATATCTTCTAGCTCTAGTACTACAGCAATCAATCTAGATAGAAAACCAACTGGATTCGGAAATACGAGTTGTGAATCTGGATATGCTGTGGGAGATTATAGACTCACATTGAGTTTTGTAGGTTATAAAGCAATACTTGCACAAGATACTGCTACCATAGGCGGAAGTAACTTTGTAAGGGGCAATCACTTAACAAGTATTACTACTGAAGAAGCTGCAGCTCGAGTACAGGACGATAGTGGAGATTTAGTCTTTGTACAATGGACTCCCTTTAACTTTACAGAAACACAAACGGTCTCAGCAGTATCGAATAGTGGAAAAACTTTAACAGTAGCATCTGCATTTAATACTGCACCTACACAAGAACAAGTCTGGATATTATCAAGAGCTGCACTTGCAACAGGAAAAACAAAACAAGAAGCTAAGCTATTTAGAATGATGGCTATGGTAGAGAAAGATAAAAATCTCTACGAAGTTACAGCTATGGAATATAACGCATCTAAATTTGATGCAGTTGATAAAAATGAAGCACTTACGCAGTACAGGACGATATACTTACCCGACAGTTTTAAAGAAGTCCCTGCTGTAGGAAACCTAGATGCGGAACCTAAAATTAGAGCGGCTGGTACAGGAGGTACAGTAAACTCTTTAATTGTTGATTGGGATCCAGCTACTAATAGTGATGGCACATTGTATACTTCTGTTAGACATTACGAAGTAGAGTATTCAAAAGATAATGAAATATGGCATAAAGCAGGAACGACAACAAATACTGACTTTGAAATTTTAGATTCAGATTTAGCAATACTCAGTGGAACATATTACTTTAAAGTATATACAGTTAGCTTAAATGGAGTAAGAAGTCCTGTTTCAGAAAGTGGTGCGATTGTTATTGATTTCAATAGAGCAGTAGGGCCAGCAGAAGGAAGCGTAGGTACTACTAACCACTTTATAAACTTTATAGGAAACATAAGTGGAGACTTTAGTTTAGAAGCTGGTAAAGTAACATTCAGTCCTTCTAATATTTTCCATAATGACGGTAAAAATGAACACGCAGTCACTAACCAGGCACAGTTAGATTTTACAGGTTTAACAGGAAGTAACTCTGATAATAATGGTGCAAATACAGGTTATGTATTTTTTGACCATAGTGCTTCTGCATTTAAAGCAATAGCATTTGACGAAACTTCAGGACAATTTTACCCTGTAGGAAGCAATGTATTTGCAACTGCAACTGGTACGCTTTTAGCAAGTACAAGTACTACTCCAAAGAAATTCACAGGACTAGACAGTACAAACTTTGATGGCGAACTAGCAGTTGGAAATGTATTTAAGTATGTAAATGGTTCAAATACAAGATACCATAGAGTAAAACGTTTTGGGCTACCCGCAGACTCTGTGCTACTTACTTTCCAGCCCACAAGAGACACTATTGTAAACTCCGACAACCAAGCATTTTCAAAACCTAACTTCTTAGTAGATTATAAAAATGATACTATTATGGGTAAGATTGTAAAAGACGGAAGTGGAGCTTATACTTTACAGAAGTTTGGTAGTTCCCAAGGGGAATCTGCATATGATGTAGGCTCTACGAATCTAAACTTTACATTTGACGCTAATCTTGATGGAACAGTAACAAATGAAAGTGCCTATAGTTGTGACTTTATTATTAGAAAAGGTACTCAAAATTATACTTTTGCAAATAGTGGCACAGCTCAACATACTTTTGGATTATCTTTACAAGCAAGAACTGGCTTTGATAATGATAGTGATGTAGTTATTAACTCGTCAACTGGACAAGTAACAATCGGCGATGGAGATATGGACGCCCATACTGCAGCCACCGCAACTATTAGAATATTTGATAGGGGTAGGTCAGACTTACTAATTGAAGATAAAGTTTTATCTTTTACAAAAGCTTCACAAGGAACAGCGGGTGAAGATGCAAAAGTTGTAGTTGTGACTCCAAGTTCGCAAATAATGACAAAAGAGATTTTCCCTGATGAAGGCTCTGGTAGCTCAGGTGACTTTACCTTCTTCCACCCAAGCAGTATTACAGTTACAGCGCACTGTACAAATACAACTCAAAATGGACAATGGTCTGTAAGTGGTGGTAGTGCAACAACAAACAATACAATTACAGGTGGAAAAGCTACTGCCACAGTAAGTTCTAGTCAAATAGCAGACGACATGACACTTACATATACTTTACACGCAAACGATGGTGGAGTTGCAGATACAACACAATTACATGTAGTAGACTCATTTAGTGGTTCAGTACAACCAGTTGTTTCTAATCCTGCTCATGTACTTCCTGCAAGTAAGACAGGAGTAGTAAGTGACTACTCAGGAAGTGGAACAACTATAAAAGTTTTTCAAGGCGCTTTCCTTTTGGACTATGATGGTGTAGGAACTTCTAATGGTCATTGGAAAGTAACTATAGGAAATACATCAGGTATTACAGAAGGCACAGCTTCTTCTACAGGAAGTAGTGGAGTAAGATTCGCAACTGTTGGTGACCACTCAGCAATGGATAATAGTGCGGACACAAAAACTATTACATATACCATCACAGGTAAAGATACTAGAGGAACTGCATTTACTTTTGTACAACAACAAAACCTTGTAAAAAGTAAGACAGGATCCGATGGTAGTGCGGGACAAAGTGTAAGACACGAAACTATCTTTAAGAAAAATGATAGTACTCTAACTTCTTCAACAGCTGGAACATTTTCTAATCCACTCACAGGTAATACTGACTGGTCTCTTTCGATGCCAGCACTTACATCAGATGGAGATATAGCATACGCAGCTTCTAGAACTTTTACTTCAGACGGAGCAAGTCCACAAGATTCATCTTGGACTACTCCAGTAGCTGCATTAACAAGAACAAATGGTACTAATGCTACTGCATTAACAATTACAAATACTCAGCAAAATACTCCAAGCACTGGTAGAACAACAATCACCTTCAGTGATAGTACTTCTATAATTATTGATGATGGAGACAACGGCGATGATGGAGATGGTGTAGATGTAATTTACCAAAATTCATCTTCAGCTATAACATCAGCTCCAAGTGCTTCCGCAGGGGCTCCAAGTGGCTGGTCATTTACATCATCAGCTCCAAGTGCAGGAGAGATTACTTATGTATCATTTGGTGTAAGAACAAAGAACACAGGAAACTATTCGTGGTCTGTACCAAATCCTATAACAGCAGTATCTCATAAAGTAGAAACTATATTTAGAAAAAATAGTAACTCAATTAGTGCAAGTTCAGGAACTTATGCAAATCCATTAGCAGGAAATACAAGCTGGGCTCTTTCAATGCCAGCACTTTCATCAAACGGCGATATAGCTTATGCTTCAACTAGAGAATTCTATAGTGACGGCAGAAGTACATCGAACTGGACTACTCCAGTTGCAGTGCTTACAAGAACAAATGGTACTAATGGTACAAGTGTAACAATTAGTAGTACCAGTAGTTCGGGGGGAACAACAACAGTTAACTTCAGTAATGGTAGTTCAATTACTATTGATGATGGAACTAATGGTAATGACGGAGACGGTGTAGATGTAATTTATCAAAACTCTACAAGTACACCAAGTACTCCAAGTGCTTCTTCAGGCGCTCCAAGTGGTTGGTCATTTACAATGAGCGCTCCTTCAGGCACTCAAAGAACTTTTATATCATTTGGTGTTAGAACAAATAACTCAGGAAACTATAGTTGGTCTACTCCAAGTGTTGTAACTGCAAAAGACGGAGATGACGGAACAGATGGAGAAGGCGCATCAACTTGTTACTACTTACAAACAGGATATACTCCACCATCAACGCCAAGTTCAGGCACATCAAATCCACCATCAGGGTGGACAGCTGCACCAGGAACAGCTGCCGCAGGAAAGAGTATTTGGTATTCAAACGGAACTAAGCCAGCAGGAAGTAGTACATGGACATGGGCTGCTCCAATATTCTATATAGAATTTGATTTCGGGGTTGCGGGAATATTTAATTCTAACTTTAGTTGGGACTTTACAAACTTAGGAACCTCCATAGGATCAGCAGGGGGAGCGTTGGTAACAGACTTAAACTGGGGCTCTATTAGTATAACAAGTGGTTCAGCTGATACTAGATGGTCACATAATGGTACAGCTTATAGTCCAACAGGCACAACACAAACTTTAACTATGGCTATTACACACCCATCTTTTGGTACAAGTAGTGTAGTAGGAACATGGACTCGAGGAAGCAGTGGAACAAATGCTTATAAAATTACTGGCTTTTCTTTAGCTAGTGGTAGTGGTGCTTCGAGTGGTTATAATACTTGGACATTTGGTGATGTAGAATCAGATGCAGGAAGTGCAGATAATCAGTTTGGTAGTGCTAGTGCAGCTTACGGTAAAAAATTCATATATGTTCAACACTCAGCTAGTAATGTATTACTAGAAATACATGCAAATATAGTTAACACAAATTTCAGTGTTAAATGCTTAACACCAGCTATGTTACCCGAAAAACTACAAATTGGAGACTTTGTAGAAAGTCCAACAGGGCTAACAGAAGTTATAGATATGCAATATAAAGAAAGAGAGGGATATTGGGTATTAGAAGATGAACTAGAAATAACAAACGACCACCCAATCCTAATAGATGGAGAGTGGATACTCGCAGAAGAATATGTGGGTAAAAAAGAGTACATAGATGAACCAACAGAAGTAGTTTATGTAGAAACAGAGAATGAATTATTGACTGTCAAAAACTGGACAGTTGGAGGAAAATACTAATGAGCGTAACAGTAACAGCAAGTAATAGTTGGGTGCACAAACCTATTGACGAAGATGATGCAAGTGCATTTATGAAATGTTTTAAGGACTATCCATTTAGCCCTGGGGACACTCCGATTAGTTATGAAGAGAGATTAAGAAAATTTAGTGAATCTTTACTTACAAATGAAGTGGGAAGTCTTCCGCTTTCATCAGAGATTGCTGACGGAGTTTTTAGAGTCTATGGTACGTATAAGCCCGACGGAACTTTAGTAGGTGTAAGAACTTATGGGTTTTTTACTCCTGGAGAATGTTGGGTTATAAATGGTGTTATACACCCTGACCATAGAGGAAATAAGTATCAAATTGGTCAATTATCCCTCGGACTTGCAATGGCTAAACATTATAATATAACTAGTATAAAATCTTCACTAGAAGCTTCTCCGAGTTTTAGTACAATGACGCATATCAAAGCAAAGTATGATGCTAAAGGAATGAATACAGATGCTGGTGATAAAAATTCTAATGACCAAATGTTAAATGCTAGTGGGCAATCCGTAGCATTAAAGGAAGTTGAAGCAACCACAGCACAGGCAGAGGCAGTAGTTGCTGCAAACAGCACTTGGGCAAGCATAACATATACGATATCTTAAAAACAACACCATGAATTTTTGGTTATGTTTCTGAGAATTGAATAAGCAGAGCTACAGCAAACCAAAATAATTGACGTTCCAAATTTAGTTCTTGACACCACCTATGATTTTTGCTATAATTTACAAATAGGAGTATAATTTTAAAATGGCAGCAGGAACTTATGATATAGTTATCGACCAAGGATCTGATTTCGCAATTCAAGTAGCGATTTCAGAAGACGGCTCGGCAACTGCAATACAAACTCATTCCGCAAGGGCACAATTGCGTCCTTCGCCTACATCATCAACAAAGACAGCAGACTTTACTTGTACAATTGTTGATGCATCTGGCGGTAAAATAAAAATGGCTTTAAGTAACTCAACTACTGCAGCTATTGCTTCAGGCAAATATTATTACGACTTAGA